>OGXP01000975.1_pt1 | contig 27538 bp, 12 predicted proteins | sample 1576351 | NCBI WGS metagenome assembly OGXP01 (sample SAMEA3541517, study PRJEB24748) | human gut metagenome | biome: human gut; feature: human-associated habitat; material: faeces | place: China | collected 2012
TATTTTCCGGTTCGACGAACAGCCGATCGTGTCAAATTTGGTCTAACAGAGCCATTCTTTTACCTTATCGTATGGTGTTGTATTCTGCCTGAATTCTATGCCTACGAGCAACGGATTGATCGCGACCAAGCGGAAAGGATGGCACGCCCACTAGCAGGGCAAACGCAAGCGATGAGTGGCATGGACCGACATAGCGAGCTCCAGCAGCACAAGACGGCGGCCGAGTACCGCCAAGCTGCCGACGAGCACGTGCGGACCCTCAAGGATTTCTGGAAGGATTTCCTGGTGAGCGGTCTGTTTGTGCTGGCCGCCATCGTTGCCATCTTTGCATGCCTGGCCTGGTTTGCCGCGAATAACCGAGTGAGTGCCACGGGGAGTACGATCGGGGCGAAGGGTCCGCGGTTTGTGCTCTCGGGAACGCAGGGCGGCACGGCGGGCAAGTACGACGCCCAGGACAACTACGCGTCGGACAGTACAAGCCTTGCCGTGAACAATCTTTTCAACCTCAATAACATGAGTGCCGATGGCAGTCTCTCTCCGGGGTCGGCTGGTCAGCTCCAGCTCAACGTCAAGCCGCTCTGCAACGACCTGCACGATATCACGGTGGAGATGACCTGGGAGATTTCCGTCCAGACGAGTGCTGTCGGCATGGGCTCCGCTGCGGATGCATCGAAAAACGAAGAGATCATCAACTCGCTTAAAGATTTGGTGCGCGGTCATATCCTGGTTTTTCAGGGCAAAGACACCTCTGGCTTTTACTCCAATCCGCTGGTCCCCACGACAACCACGGTGACCCAGGACGGAGCCAGCGTTACCGTCATCACGCAGAGCTTTACCATTCCGGCGTCGGACTTTTGCCCTGCGGACTCAAATAGCACGACCAAAACCGTACCCAAAACCCTCTACTGGATTTGGTCGGAGCAGTTTAAGAGCTACGTTCGCACGGGCAACGCCGGCTACGGTGGCAACCTTTTTGCGAGCACGGACCCCGCCGCGGGATACGCAGCCCTCGTCGGCGACATCAACAATAACCACGCGCGCTATTTCCGCGCCGATAGCACGAGCGTGCCAGGTCAGGCGCCTAGCGCGGTTCCGCCTGTCGGAGCCGGCATGTCCTCTGCGGATGTGGAAACCTGCGCCAGCTACTACAACAACGCCGACGAGATTATCGGCAAGAACGTCAAGTACATTCGCGTGCGCTTCACCGCCAAGGAGGCGGATAAATAAATGGACGAGCAGCTTAATGCCCGCGAGCAGGGCGATATCAAACACAACGAAGGAGCGGCAAACCCCGGCGGCAACGGGTTCGGCTCGCACGGCGAAGCGCGTCCGGCTGGCCGCATCGAGCGCATCAAGGCTTGGGTGAGCGACCACCGTCGCGAATCCCTGGCCATCGTGGGTCTGGTGGCCGTGCTTCTCGTGTTGCTGGGATTGACGCTCGGATGGTTCGTCGATGCCAATCGCGGCTCCACCGTCGGCAAGATCAAGGAGCCGGCAGAGCTCAAGGTGCTGGGCCCCAACGCTACGGCAACAGAGCAGATCGACCTGAGCTACAACCCCGAATACGGCGATACCAAGACTGGCAGCACGGTGACGCTCAAGCGCCCGTTTTGCGTGCAGACGGGCGGCGACGGGTTTGAGCTGCAGCTTGCGAATACGACCAACATTACGGGTCTCACTATCGAGCTGTATAAAGCTGAGGATACGGGCCTAGGTGATGCTCCCGACGTGAGAGGCACTGCGGGCGGCAAGCCCTATAGCTGGAAAATGTATGAAACGGATCTGCTGAAGAGCTTCACGCCCATCGAAGACCCGGGCGAGGGCGCAAGCGACCCTACATTCAAGGACTATCAAAACGTCCAGCGCAACGCGCGCCCGCTCTACCGATACAAGAAATTCGGCAAAAGCGAACTCAACGCCAAGACGCTCGACGGCTCGACTGGCAACGACACGCTCAACTTTATCATCAAGCTTTCGTGGGACGAGAGCGCCAAAGAGACCGACGTGATCTATGTGATCGCGCGCAACACGAGCGGTATGTAGGAGAGGGGGCGCACATGGAGAAGCAAGGGAGGCAGCAGGATGCCGAGCGCGAGCAGCTGGCAAAAAGCAAAAGCCTAGTCAAGAATAAGCTGGTTGTGGCGGCAATCGCACTTGTTTGCGCCGTGGCGCTCGTGACGGGTGGTTACTTTACCTATTCCGCCTACACCGCCAACGGATTTCTAAAGTCCGTCGCCGCAACGGGCACCGCGCAGAGCCTGTTTGCGAGCGATTTGCTCACGGGCTATATGAGTGCGCCTAGCAACGACGACCTCGACCGTGCCCAGCGCTCCGTTACGGTGTATCCCAGCAGCGGACAGTGCAGCTTCACCTTTAGCATCTATAACTATTTGCTGAGCAACAGCAACTTCTGCAACGACAAAAACGTGACGTACACCTTGACGGTCGAGGGGCATGGGCTCGATGGCGCCACGTGGAGCTATGAACCCCAGCCCGGTAGCAGCGTCACGCTTCCGGAGAATCAGCCCACCAAGCACGACTACACCGTGACGTTCCCTGAGGACAAGTTGGGACATACCTACTTTGTGATTAGGGCGACGGTGGTTTCGGGCGATAGCCCCGGCACCGAGCTCACCTGTCTGGCGGCGAAAGTCGTGCCGTCAAAGAAGGCCGAGGTCAAGACCGCCGCGGTTGAGGGTGCGCTGGTTGACGAAACAGATGAAAATACTTTTGCTGATTATGCTGCCTGCAACTACCGCGTAACGGTCACGGGAGCACCGACAAGCGTCACGCTCAAGTGGGGGGAGCACGTGGAGATCGACCCGTTCTTCCCGATCAACCATAGTGCGACGGTGGATACCGCAACTCGCACGGCTACGTTCACCATGGAGCCTGGCTCGATGATCGTCAACTTCTACCGAGTGGACGGCAAAACGCCCGATGACTGGAAAAAGCTGGGTATTAGCGTAACCAAAACCCCCCAAACGCGCACGACGGAGACTCAATAACTCTGGAAGCAGAGTTTTTAGGATAAGAGGTACGGAATCGATGAGAACGGCAAAGCGCATACTCGCAGAGTTCATGACGGTGATCATGGTGCTCCAGGCATGCTCGCCCACGGTTGCCGCCGTGGCGGCCGGCTGGCAAAACATTTCGAGCGAGATTGCCGCCGCGTCTGCGGAGGCATCGGATGCAGCCGAGAGCGGCGAGACCAAGAGCGATGTCACGACCGGGTCTGGGTCGAGTGATACCGGCGCCGCGGGTGACAGTGCTGAGGATGACGCTGCGAAGGACGACGCTGCAGCGGGCGATACTTCCGATAGTGCCGCGGGTTCCGATTCCGCGGGCGACCAAGCGGAAGGCGACGACTCTGCCGGGGATACTGCCGCTGACGATGCCGAGCAAGACGCAGATAATGCAGCTTCGGAGGATGCCGCGGCCCAGGCGAATGCGACGATCAATACTCTGGACGAGCTTGTTAGGCTGCTCAAGGCTAACGGTGCGGAAAGCATCATGTGCAAAGACGATAACAGCGGAATCAAAAGCCTCGATGTCAAGTTGTCGGCGGCGTTTACCATCCTGTCCAACGCCGACGCTTCGCTTTACTACGATGCGCAGATCAAGAGCATCATCACGGGCGATGCGAAGCTCACCGAGACGGCCAAGAACGGGGCAAAGAACGATATATCTTTCCAGGGCTTTGGCAGCGATGAACATCCGTTTGAAGGCAGAATCTATAGGTCTCTGAATGGCGTTGATAGCCCTGTTGAGCTTACGGCTAACCGGACGGTTTTTAATAACCTCAAGCTGACTGACCAAAACAAGACGGTCAAGATAAAGTGGATAGGCGCAACTACCTATAGCGCGCCGATGGTCGCTACGAAGGTCAGCGGTGGGGGCAAGACGCTCAACGCTGTGGTCAACATCGCGAATCCCGTAGGCACCGACGGGACGGATACGACTTCCGCTCTGACGGCGCCCCTTTTGGGTGAGGCGATGGGTGACCTTACTACAGAGGTCACCTATGGCCCTGCCGGTTCTCTCGAGAAGCTCAATGTAAATGCAGCGGGAAACATCGGGCTTTTAGCGAATACAGTCAAGAGCGGAACCTTTACGGTGGGGTCTGTTAAGTTTCCCGATAGCCTTGCCGCGGGCGGTGTCGTCAAGACGAGCTCCGGTAATGCCGGTCTGCTCGTAGGCACGGTCGAGGATGGCGCGACTCTGAACGTCGGCACCCTTAATGTTCCCGCTGCTACCGTTCAGTCTGCAAGCGGTTCCGCCGGTGGTGTCGTAGGTCTCGTCGGTTCGAACACAGGCGCCGCAGTCAACGTCACGGAGGCTCTCGACCTGCACATGCTCACCGTCAAGGGCACCACCGCCAGCGGTGGTTTTATTGGCAAAGCGACAGTGCTCACGCTGGGCGCGGATAATAAGCAGATTAGGTGTCCTCTTAATATTGGCGATGAGAACAGCGCTTGTTCTGGTGGCGTTATCGGCGACGTGAGCTTTGCGCAGGGATTTATCGTTAAGCCCAATATGTTCGACCTGGGCAACCTTGTGACACTTGGTGCGTCGCAGCGCGCCGGCGCTCTTTTTGGCATGGCCGATATCTCTAATGGAGACATCGTGGTGCAAGGCGGGACGTATAAGAGCAAACTCGCCTTACCAGAAGATGTTAGTGTCAACGGCAGCTACGGCGGCCTTGTCGGCAAGGTGTTCGCGACGAAAACGGACGACGACGGCGCTTTGCGCGCCTTTGTGGTCCAAAAGGATGCGGATAAGAAAACGTGTTCAATTGAGTTTGAACTTGCGGGCAAGCTGTCCGATACGGGCGGTGTTGTTGGCTATGTTGGCGATAACGCGGATTCCAATTCGCAGCCTGTCGCCGTTGTGCTCGACGGCGTAACGGTTACGTGCAAGGGAGTTGCTTCGGCACGAACGGACGCCGGAAAGTTCGGTGGCGCCGTGGGTGTTATCGACACGCGCAGCGTGCTCGACGTGCGCGATTTTGCGCTTACAAGCGATAATGCCATTGGCGGTGCAGCAAACAATCGCGCGGCTGGTATTGCGGGCTCCGCACGGAATGCCGTAATCAAGTTCAGCGGCATCACAAACCTGTCGGGCGCAAGCTTTGCCGAGAACGCCACGACGGGTCAGCTTGTCTACGAGAACAACAACGCACTGATTTTCGCTGCCGGCGATGGCTCTAACGGTAACGTAACCGATGAAGACGCTACGGGTTGGACCTATAGGCGCAGCAACAAGGCCTCGAAGACGGATGATATCGCGACCTATGGCGAAGTTATTCGCTTGGGCGATAAATTTATTACGCTTGATCCCAGCACTCACAAGCTGACCTTGCCGGCATCGTTGGCGCTGACTAACGGTGCCTACGCCCTAACCACAGCTGAGGATTTCGCCAAACTTGCGATTACCTGGCAAACCAACGGCTACTACTCAATGGTCGAAGGCGTTGCCGAAAACAACCTGAACGGCTTGCAGTCCTCGACCATTACGGTGAACAACACAATTGACCTCAAGGGTACAGGCCTGACGGGCTTCACGCAGGACCGCGCAGGCGACTCGCAAGTTTTCTCGGGAACGTTGAACGGCGGCGGCACAAATGGCAACGGCACAATCAACCTTGCCGTCGGCGAGCCGTACGGCAAGCGTGGTGAAGCTGTGCTTGACGGCAATGACACGAGCAACGGCAACGGCAAAATCTACCGCCACGGCCGCTTAGGCTTGTTCGCGGCCGTCAACGGCGCAACCATCTCCAACGTCACAATCGCTGGCTCCATGAAGTTCGATAACGGTTCGGCTATCGATGCCGGGTCGCTGGCGGGTGGCATCGTCGGCAACCTGTCATTGTCTAGCGTAACGTGCAAAACGAATATCGCGTGCGATGATACGTTTGCCAATGACGTGAACATTGGTGGTATTGCGGGCAGCGTGTCGGCGGCTGCCACGGTTGCGTTTAAGGGTAACAGCAAGGCGCAAACGACTATCACTGCAGCCGGATCGCTTAACGGCAATAGCCGTATTGGCGGTGCCATCGGCTATGTGAGCGATTGCGCTTCGACATTCAATGTTACGGGCCTCGAAGTCGCCGGATCAATCGAAACCGGCGATTGCGCCGGCGGCAAGATTGCCCAAGTCGGTGGTCTTATCGGCTGCATCGCACAGAGTACCTACAATGCAGGGACAATAGCCAACTCAGCTGATAAGCACGTGAACATTTCGGGCCTTTCGTTCAATTCGTTCAAGATGAACGTCGGTAGGAACGGTGATGCGCTCAACGGTGCCGGTGGCCTTTTGGGCTACAGCTGGGGCAACGCCATCGTCACCATTGGCGATGCTGCTGCAAACACCAGCGGCAGCACTTACGCCCTCAAAACGACCAACAACACGACTGTGGCTGCAAGCGACTCTACCGAGGTCGGCGGCCTCGTATACGCGGCCAGTGGTCACTGGATCATTAACAACTATGCCATCGATCTCTCGGGCACAACCATTAATGCAGGCGCCGCTCAGACGCTCGGCGTTCTAGTTTGTCGTGGCTGCAAGGTGGATAATAAGACGACATATGGCGTCGAGAACTACATAGGTCTGTACTTGGAAGACAAGGCTTGTTGGGAGACCGCCTATAGGGTGCCCAGCGGCGAGGGGGCCATCGTTGCACCGGGCGTAACGTCTTTCGATGAATGGGTTGGCAGCGGTGTAAAACCAAGCAAAGGCAGCAAACTCATGGACGCCGGCTGCAACGCGGTCGTTTCGCTGCACACACGGAATGACAAGCTGGACATGGACGGCGATGCCACAAATGGCAACAGCTACCAGAACCGCTCGACTTTCGGCCAAAGTCACAAAACGAACGGCAATACCCGCTACTTCTACAACCTCGACGGAGCCTATGATAGGTGTGAAGGCGGCTTTAGCGGCGGCCAAATCAATACGGCGGACAAGCTGCTCTTATGGTCTGCTTTCTGCTATGCTCCCGCCGGTATTCGTTCGACAATCGTTCCCGATGGTACGACAGGGCTTGATGGTTCCATAACCATAACCGGCACAATCGATTTGGCCGGCTACAGCTACTATCCCACTCAACCGATCGGAGAGGTGACGGTTAATAATGCGGCCATCACCTTCTACTACTCCAAGATCAAGGCCGAGCAGAATGGCAACAAGCTAAACTCCGATGCCACCCAGCACGAGAACATGCACTGCGGTCTTTTTCAAACGGTGGCAGACGGCGATCTCACAGTAAGCAACGTCACTTTGGGTGGTACCGTTGGGCCCGTTATCAATGACGGAAAGAGCTCTACTGACGCTATTGGCGCGGGCGGAAGCTCATCGGGCGCGCTCGTGTGCCGCTACGTGTGTGGGTCCAGCGATGGCAGTGGCACCAAGATTAGAAAGATCTCAATTGATGATCTTACGCTCAACAATCTGATTGTCGACGGCGCCAACAGCGCCACGGACGCTAACGCCTATATGCCTCTGCTCATCAACGAGATGCAGAAGTACGTGAGCCTGAACGCGAAGAATATCAAGACTACTGGGTACACGAGTGGCACCAAGGCGGCTACGTCGCTGTTCGGAAAGCTTGGTGTAGGCAGTGAGGCCGATCAGGTGACGGCAAAGTTTGAGCGAATCAGCTTGCCCAGCCAAAATAGCAATACGATTTTCACCCATGCGAGCCTGCTGGAGAGTTTTGGCTACAAAAGTACGGGCACGGGCTCTGCGGATTACACCTTTACTAAGGCCGAGGCCAATGCCGGAATGGTGACGTACGGAAGCGAAATCGATGCCGAGAACAAGGAGTACTCGGGCAAGCAGCTTTGGTATTACGACGAAGCGACGTATGGTGCCGTGAGCGGCTATGTGACGGTTGATGGTAAGAAGGACGATGACGTCAGGCCTTGGTTCGGTGACTACCTTCCTTATGTTTACAAGGGAAAAGCCACCGAGGATGGCGTCCAGTATCACGAAATTAAAGTCAACCAGCGCATTCCAAAGCTGGTAGAGGGATGCGGCACATATGGCGATCCGTATGCCGTTAAGGACGCGGCGGAAATGAACGCCATCGCCAACTATATCAACAACAGCGTGGCGTTGGATGGCTGGGAAGTCACTATTGCCGCCGATCAGTCCAGGCTGTGCGAGCGGCGTAACAAAACGAAGACCGACAGCGCGAGGACCGACAACGAGGTCGTGTACGTCTATAAGCAAAACAACCCAAGCGAGAGTAAGTGGGAGAAAAAAGTAGACGATACGACCGATCCCTCGCAGACACTGAGCGACGAAACCATGCACCGCTATGTGCAGAGTGCGTATTACAGCATTGAGCCTGCTGAGGGCAATAAGATTACCGTCGATGCGGCCTCGTTTGGCGGATTTGGCAACAAGGCTAATCCGTTCCGCGGCGTTATTGTTGGCGACCCTAAGTCCTCTGAGCCTGTGACAATTGAGATTGAAAATAACAAGGGTGAGCTTCGCGGCCTCATTCCCTATAGCTATGGCAGCGTGGTGCGCAAGCTCTACATCAACTATGTGAATGCGCAGGCGACTATTACTTATTCTGATAAGGATGCGGACGGCGTCCCGACGGCGTTTTTCGGCGGCGTTATCGGCTGCATTCTTGGCGGCGATAACATTATTGATGGCGTGGTCGTAAACAATCCAAATACCGGTTCGACAGCGTACGACTTTACCGTTGTCAGCAGATCGCATCTTGTTCCCATTGGCGGCTACGTTGGCGCTATTGCGGGTGGCGGCGTGATTTTCCGCCATACGGGCGATTCATGGCGTGGCGGCACAAAGGAAAAGTTCCTGCCCGTTGCGAAAGGCGGTGCCAACTCCCAACTGTACGACAACCCCTACGTTGGTCGTGTGATCGATGGTTATGCCTTTAGAGAGGGCTGCAATGTCGACAACGGTGACGCTAACTACAAGATCAACGAACTCACAGATAAGGGGACGCCCTGCGTCACCACTACGGGCACCGACTTGAAATACCTCGGCACTAACGCCGAGGCGCCCGTGACCACGGTCGAAAACGCCCAGGGCCTTTTGGTGCTCTCGGCCATCATCAGCTCGGGTGCGGGTGCTGGCGCGGCACATACCAACTACTCCAATAATGGCGTGTTCCGCGGTTCCAAGGCTTACTGGGGCAGCGATTCGCAAGACCCGGCGATATGCGGCTACCTGTTTGGCAACAAGGAATATGGCAAGGTACGGAATGCTAGCTACGCAAATGTGGGCAAGCCTGAGAGTGCTGCCGGCGATTTCGAAATCGCCAAAAACGACGACCAGAAGGCCCCTGGCAAGCAGGGGTGGCACGGCCCGCTTGACCATGATGACGATGTAAATTCGCCCTACCTGGTGGCGTCCTATGCTGCCGACTACCAAACGGGCTATGTGTGCGCGTCGAAATCGATCGGCATGAGCTTGGAGTTCAAGCAGGGCGACACCTACGATATGACCGGCTACGGCACGGGATACGTGGGCCTCAGTGGCCGTTACTATTCCAATGCTTGCAACTCGAACGAGGCGGCCACCGACCGCGACCGCATCACGCCGCACGTGGCCACGATCGACGGCAACGGGGCCACCATTACGGTGGGTACCAAAGGCGCCGCCTACGGCGTCGTCGAATATGCCGATGACGACTATAAGGTCTCGGGCGTGGGCGGCCTATTCAGTACTGTGATGTTCACCTCAAGCTATGTCGCCCCCAGCGTCACCGCGAACGACGGCGCGCAGATCAAAGACCTCACCTTTAGCAACTGCAACGTAGCGCTCACCTATATCGACACCAACGGCGAAGCCAAACCAGGAGAGGCGCCGAACGACCTTACCGGTGCCGGCCTTTTGGCGGGTGCAACGGCCAACTACGACGACGGCACGTGCGGCATCTACTACAACGTGCAGATGAAGAACTGCACCGTGTCGGGCGCAAAGAGCGTAGGAGGGCTTCTTGGCAGCTCGGGCCGCGCCAGACGAACTACGCGCGAAGACAGAACCTATATGGTCGAGTTCAGTGACGGGTGGGGCCCCGCGTATCTCTATGACTGCTCATACACTGGCCTTAACGTCACGGGCGAGAAGAATGTCGGTGGCTATGTGGGTACGGTCGCCTCGGCGTGCGGTGTGTGGACAACCGCGGGCACAGGGGTGAGTGAAAGGACCGTTGGCAAAAACTCGACCATAACTGCCACAGGGACAGTGCCCTACGTGGGCGGCGTGCTCGGCTATGTCGAAAGAAGCGATATCTCGATCAACACCATAATCGGCACCACCGAGGTAGTCCCGTCGAGCACGGCAGTCATCTCTGGGGTAAACGTGCTAGCCACCGGGTCGAACTCCGATGACCATATGGGCGCCGGCGGCGTGGTCGGACGCGCCCGTGGCGGCGTTATTTCTATGAGCAACGTGCGCATTGATGGCAGGGGCGGCACCAAGAACGCCGTCATCGGCGATAAGACCGGAACGAACACGAAGATCTACAATGCGGGCGGCCTGATTGGTGAGGTTACGAGTAGCGGTAGCCCCAACAAGTACTGGTTCGAGGACTGCAATGTCAAGAATGTCAGCATCGCCGGCACCGGCAAATGCTCGGGCGGGCTTATCGGCTTCTTCTTCAGCAATGTGAATATTGCTTGCAACAACATTGCGATCGAGAACGCTACGATTAAGGGCGGCTGGAGCGGCGGTCTGCTTGGCGCGAATAACGCGTCTAACAGTGGCTCCGTCATCATCAATGTCACCAACACAAAGGTATCCAACACCACGTTTAGCGAAAAGTCCAACGGCGGCATTATGGGCGATGGGCGTGGCCAGTTCCATCTGGTAAACGTGCTCATGGACAGCAACACCTACAATGCGGGCAAAACCCAGGGCGTGCTCTTGGGCGAGGTTGACACAAGAGATGGCTGGTACAGCCTTTCCGCAGCGGGCGTGGAAGTAAAGCCCGGTAGTGGCAAGACCACGAGCGACCTGCCGCCGATGGTTTACACGACCAATACGAATACGGCTGCTGTTAACGAGAAAACTTATATTGCCTTCGGCGACTACAACGGCACGGCTGCCGCGCCCAACGAGAACAAAACGCTTTACGGCGCAGGCGATACTGCTACCACGGCAACGAGTCCGTACGTGACCACGAGGCCCGTGAGCACGCTGGCGGTGCGTGCCTCCGACGGCGACACCACCGACCGCTATCTGTTTGGCGACGGTGCCGCCATTGCTACTGCGGCGACAATCCAGAGCGAGGTCATCTAAAGCCAGGCGGGTGCCCGCGTCCCCGGCCGCTACACCTACACCAATATCGGCGGCATTAATGACAACGGCGCCTATCAAAATACGTCGAGCTATAACGCCAAATCCGTGGCGAGCACGTTCAATGCGAACAACGATGCGAGCGACAGCAAGGTCGCAACGGATTTTCCCGTTTTGGTGATCTCGGGTACCGATAATACGACGGTCAAGAGCTATCTAAACATCGTCACGAACGGCGGCTTCTCCGACGCTTGCAGATTGAATAACGAGAATGGCGCCAATCCGCACGTGACGGCCAAAGCAGAGGTTTTCCAACTCAAGGATGGTGTGTTCGTTAAGGACGATGACGCGTCGAACAATCCCACGCTTCGCGTAGTGAACAACGGCAAGAACAATATGTCGTTTAGCCCAAGCTCCGATTGGGACAACGGCAAGGGCCGCTTTACGCTCCTGACCGTTACCTTTACCGAGGCGGGTCAGAGCTACAACGTTCAGGTGCCGATCGTCGTTAAGCGCAAGCTCGAGATTGATTTCACTGCAACGTATGATTACGGCACCAACTTTAAAGAAAGCGATTACAAAAACCTCGGAAAAGACGCACACGTGCTTACGAGCTTTGGTGAGCCGATGACGGGCCTGCTTACCTGGACATACAATTCTGCTAATGGGAAGGAAGTCGACTTTGGCTGGGACAGCTATATGGCTGCTGGCGGCTCGATGAAGGGGCTCGGCAAGAGCATCCTCTTCAATGGTGCCGACGGAAGGTTGCCCCAGGGCACCCAGCTTACGCTCATCGATGCGAACGTTGACGGCAAGGCCGGTGGCAGAGAGTACCACTATACGGTGGGCGAAGGCGGCGCCACGAGTGTTTCGCTGAGCGGAGATGCCGGCTTTGAGGATTCTGCGCGCAATCCATATCAGGAGCGATGGCTGAGCGAGATTTTGGATGTGTACGCCGAAAAGGATGGCGCCGGCACATGGGTTGCGTGTGAAAACGAGGCAGAGGCGACCGCTAAGGCGAAGATCGGAGATAAGTGGACGCTGTTTAAGGTTGCGGGCGCTAACGTTCCCAGCAACAAGCGCTATACGCTAAAGGTACCTAAGGAGAAGGATACCGGCAGAGAGAAGCGTGCATCGGAGAGCGTCTACCTAGTTGTCAACGTGCCTAAGTCGGGCGACGGCGGGACGCAAGCTAGTATCAACGGTTTTACGGCTTCGTCCATTGACTCGAATTCTTCGGGTGCCCGCATATCTTGGAATTTGCATCACGTCTTGCGCACCGGTGGCGAAGATAATCAAAACAGTACGGCATCGACATACAGCATCTTGTCCAATTATGAGCAGAGTGTAGTCGACAATATAAATGCGGCGCGCATTCCGGTTTCGAAGTCGAAGGACGGTGCCGCCTACGTGCTTTCTCTTGACGTCAAAGATAGGGTTACGTTTAGCCCGAGCCAATACTATACAGAGAGTGACCATCTGTTCTATCAGCTCGATACATCGCTGTGTCGCTATGGCGCCAACAACAACCTAATGGGAGTAAGTAGTTTCCCGAGCGGAACCTCGGCAATTGCGAAGTTTTATGTTGCCATCGGCGGTCAGAACTACAGGTGGAATGGCGGCGATTGGGAGCCGTGTGACGCTTCGATGCCTGCGTTCACGCAGACCGTGACGGATACAGGCGATGATTCGCTGAAGCTCACGCTCGACCATGACCTCGCCGGAATCCGCAAGATCGCAACGGACGGATCCTTTACCGTGCATACGGTGGTGGAAGAGATTCGCCTTACGCCGGACGGCTGCAACAAGGTTATCTCCCTGTCCAAGCAGTCTGGCGAGGACGCCTGTACCAAGATGTCCTATACTGCCAAGCTTTCGACGCGTAAGGAAGGCCTTAATACCTCGAGCCTGACGCAGACGAAGCCCGGTAACGTCGGGTACTATCGCATGGACACGGGTGATACGACCATTACGCTTTCTGCGCCAGATAAGTCGCAGCTTGGTATTAACGTGGACGACCTACGTCCGATCGCGAATGGCACGATTGGTCTGGGTGCCACGTATGAACTGGGTGGACTTAGCAACGCCGCCGAGGCAATTGCAAATGCCGACTCTGTTGTGTACACGCTCGAGCTGCAGCGCCGCGGAACCGACGGCACGTATGAGAGTGTAACGGATGATATCTCCAACTACGTAACAGTGACGGAGAGTAAGCTTGCCGCGGTCGCTCCCTCCGGTAGCACGATCACCTTCACTGACTCGAAGGAGAATGGCAAGTTCAAAACGCAGAACGGTGACACTACGTTTAGCCTGCCCTTTACCGTTAAGGTCAACACGCAGGTTGAACAGCGTGAGCAGTTCTACGCGAACTATCGATTGGTAATGAGAGCGAGCCTGGTTAAGGGTGACGTGGCGAGCGCAAAGCCTCAATCGCCCGACTATGTGACCTATACGCTCACGAGGGTGAACCTCAACGGCATCGACCACTAGTTCCGAAGCCAACTAGCTTCGCAAAAGGGGCGGCAACCACCCGGTTGCCGCCCCTTTTCTTGTTCTCCTGGCCTGCTGCTGCCCCAGCTTTCCACCTAGCTTTCCAGCTTTCCACCTTAGGTGGTAAGTTAAGTGGAAAGCTGGAAAGTAAGTGGAAAGTTGACATGTAGGTGCGGGCTGAAGAGGGGTTAATAATTACACAAACCATACCAGCCAAACAAAAAGATACCAATCTGGTTGGTAAAACACCGTCAATGAGCCGCGAGCTAACTAGCTGCGTAAATAAAACCTAAAGAACTGTTGCAAATTAATGGCAAATGCCCAGATGCCGCCGTGCGATTTTCAATTAACTGTTACGCGCAAACAGCAAAATGCTACTATCTAACATGCACGTAAGAAAGCAGATTAACGGTTAAGGCTAAGAAGTGGCAGGTATGTCGGAAGCAACAAGGACTCGCACGCATGCGCCCGAGGTTAGGCAGCGCGCCGTCGAGGTCCTCCAAGAGGGGGTCGGTCATCGCGCCCTCGCCGCGGAGCTCGGCATTCCCCAGGCCACGGCTCGTCAGTGGGCCCGCGCATATGCCGTGGGCGGTGCCGACGCCGTTCTCAACGCCGGTTCGCATCATCACACCTATTCGTACGAAGTTAAGCTCGCCGTGGTCAAGGACCGCTTGGAAAACGGCTTAACGGTTCGCGAGGCCATGATCAAGCACAAGATTCCTAGCGAGTCTTCGGTCAAGGCTTGGCGCCGTCAGTACCGCGAGAGCGGTGAGTCCGCACTGGTCGATAAGCCGCGCGGTCGCAAGCCGCGCGTTAAAAAGGCGGAATAGCAAACGGGATGGTGCACCCACAGGGGCGCATTTTTCTTGCCGCCCCTCTGCTCCAATGCGGGCGTGCCCTTACCCCGTACGCCTAAAACTCCCCAGTTGACCGAAAACCCGCCGCCGCTACTCCTCAATTGAGCTATAACGTTAAACAATTGCAGCGTTTTAGCATGGGGGAGTGATGGTATGACGCTACTGTATTTCCTTACCCTGTTTCCGCTGGTACCGGCGCTGGGCATGCTGCTCGCGCGCGGTGACCGCGCCCGCGATGCGGCGGGGCTCATAGGCTCCGGCAGTATTATGGCGGTGACAGTTGTAGTCGCCGTCATGTTTTTTGGCACGGGTCCGCAGAGCTTTGAGGTTGCCCCCGGCACCTCGCATGTGCTCTCGATCATCAGTTCCGTTATCGACGTCATCCTGTGCGCTGTCATCCTGTACAACGCGTACAAATATAGGAACGCGCTCACCACGGTGCTCGGCATAGTCCAGCTGGTGGGCTCGCTCGCCTTTGCAGCCATGACGCTGCCCGCGGCCGAAGCCGTCACCGCGACGCCGCTCTACCTGGACTACATGAGTGTGATCATGGTCCTCGCGGTCGGTATCGTCGGCAGCCTAATCTGCGTGTATGCCCTGGGCTACATGAAGGACTTCCAGGCTCATGACGAGCACGAGGCTGTGCTGCGCGGGCAGACCGCGCCCGACCGTCGCCCGCAGTTCCTGGCGCTTATGTTCCTGTTCCTCTCAGCCATGTTCGTCATCGTGACGAGCGACAACCTTGAGTGGCTGTTCTGCGGCTGGGAAATCACCACCGTGTGCTCGTTCCTCATGATTGGCTACACGCGCACGCCCGAGGCCATAAAAAACGCTTTCACCCAGATCATCCTCAACATGCTGGGCGGCATCGCGTTTTTGGCCGGGCTCATGTACCTGCACGTTAACGGCATGCCGCTGACCATCTCGGGCATGATCGAGCTTTCCGGCGCCGGAACCGCGCAATCCGCGCTGCTGGTGATGCCGGTCGTTCTGCTGTCGCTCGCCGCACTCACCAAGGCCGCGCAGATGCCGTTCCACACTTGGCTATTGGGTGCCATGGTTGCCCCCACGCCCACGAGTGCCCTGCTGCACTCGTCAACCATGGTCAAAGCCGGCGTGTTCCTGATGGTCAAGCTCAGCCCGCTCTATGCCATCTATCCCGTGACCGGCTTTATGGTCACGAGCGTGGGTGCCATCACGTTTTTGCTCGCTGCCCTCATGGCCATCTCGCAGAGCAACGCCAAACGCGTCCTCGCGTACTCCACCATTTCCAACTTGGGCCTCATCAGTGCTTGCTTGGGTGTCGGCGCGCCCGAGGCCGTATGGGCCGCCATCTTCCTGATCCTGTTCCACACGGTGGCCAAGTCGCTGCTGTTCCTGTGCGTGGGCACGGCCGAGCATCATATCGGCAGCCGCAATATCGAGGACATGGACGGTATGTTCAGCCGCATGCCGCACCTTACGCGTCTGATGATGCTGGGCATCATGGGTATGTTTGTGGCGCCGTTTGGCATGCTCGTTTCCAAGTGGGGCGCCCTGGTGGCGTTTGCGCAGACTGGCAACGTGCTCATGATCATGGTGCTTGCTTTTGGCTCGGCCGCGACGTTCTTCTTCTGGGGCAAGTGGCTTGCCAAGCTTTCGGGCGTCGACCCCACGGCTCAAAACGTTGAGGTCAATGTCCATAAGACCGAATGGATGGCGCTCAACACCATCGCCGCGCTGCTGATTCTGTGTTGCGTGGCGTTCCCGGTTATCTCGAGCGGTCTGGTGTCGCCTTACTTGGCCATGGTGTTTGGCCGCGTGCCGTACGTTATTGGCAAGGATGCCATGTATCTGATGGTGGTTATCGTGGCGTTTATTGCCGTGGTGCTGCTGACTTCATTCCGCGTGAGCAACAAGCCGCACGTAAACGTATATCTTTCGGGCGTGGGGACCGACAATTACCGCCATTTCCGTGGCTCGATGGGTCACGAGGTGAAGGCCGAAAAGCGCAATTGGTACTCGGAGGACGCCCTTGGCGAGAAGCGTATCGGCCCCGCGGGCAGCGTCGTGTGCTGCAGCATTATCTTGTTTGCGCTGCTGTGCTGCGCGTGGATCGGGCCCGAGAGACTTGCCATGAGCGCGCCCTCGGTGCTGCGCGGTAAGTATTTTGAAGGTTCGGGCGTCGTGGGCATATTTATTGGTACCGTGGCGTTTGCCCTGATTGCGCCGCTTGTGGGCGGTTTGATCGACGGCGTTGACCGCAAACTTTCGGCCCGCATGCAGGGCCGCGTGGGCCCGCGCCTGCTGCAACCGTTCTACGATGTGGCCAAGCTCCTGCGCAAGGCCCCTGCCAGCGTAAACACCATGGATGATACCTACATGGCGTGCGCGCTCATCTTTACCGTGGTGGGCGGCGGCATCTTTGTGTCGGGTTCCAACACGCTGTTATGCGCTTTTATGGTGACGCTCGCCGCGATCTTTGTGGTGTTGGCGTCCGCCTCGACGCAAAGCCCGTTTGCCCAGGTTGGCGCCGACCGCGAGCTGCTGCAGGTTATGAGCTACGAGCCCGCCGTTCTGCTGATGAGCGTGGGTCTGTATCTCGCCACCGATAGCTTCGACTCCATCGCCGTAACCGGGCAGTCGGCGCCCATCATCGCGTACAGTGCGCCCATTTTCTTGGCGCTGTTTGCGGTGCTCACCATCAAACTGCGCAAGTCGCCGTTTGACCTTTCGTACTCGCATCACGCGCATCAAGAGATTGTCCAGGGTGTCGCCACCGAGATGAGCGGCGGTACGCTGGCCAAGATGACCCTTATGCACTGGTGTGAGACCGTGCTGTTTTTGATGTGGGTGGGCATGTTCTTTGTCTGGGACAACCCGGTGAGCTGGGTCGTAGCCCTGGTCGTGATGGTTGCGACGTACTTTGTCGAGGTGCTGATCGACAACACCTTCGCGCGCAGCACCTGGCGCAGCTGCTTTAAGCTCGGCTGGGGCGTGGCGCTGGTGTTTGGTCTGCTCAACCTTATGCCCATCCTCGTTGACGTGTTTATTTAGGAGGCGGCATCCATGGATCATAAAATGTCGCGCTCGCCGTGGGTTATTCATTACGACGGCTCGAGCTGCAACGGATGCGATATCGAGGTGCTGGCCTCGCTCACGCCGCTGTTCGATGCGGAGCGCTTTGGCGTGGTCAATACCGGCAACCCCAAGCATGCGGACATCTTTTTGGTGACGGGGTCGGTCAATGCCCAGAACCTGCCCGTCGTGCGCCAGATTTACAACCAGATGCTCGAGCCCAAGTGCGTGGTGGCCTGCGGCATTTGCGCGTGCTCGGGCGGCGTATTCCGCGATGCCTATAACGTGATCGGCGGCGTGGACCGCGCGATTCCCGTGGACGTGTACGCGCCCGGATGCGCCATCCGCCCCGAGACCGTGATCGATGCCATCGTGGAGGCGTGCGGCATTCTGGACCAGAAGGAGGCCGTGATGCGTGCCGGTGGTGACCCGCTCACCGTGGGAGGTGCCGCTACCTGGGACGGTGGCGTTGAGTTGGGCGAGGACGGGTTTGTGGCAGTTGCGGGGGCCGGCGACACGCCCGCTGGGACGCCCGCCGCGCCCGTCGCTGCAAAGGAGGCCGAGTAATGCAAAAGGCTATCTATATCACCGTTGGGATCGACGAGCTCCTGTCGCATGTCCAGGCGCTCAAGGGCGTCGGCGCGCGCTTTGTGCAAATGCACGCCGAGCGCAACGTCGACGACGGCACGTATCGCCTAGTCTATACGTTTATCAACGTTCGTGCTGCTCAGGAGCATATTGCGCAGGACGGCAGCTATGCGATTGAGAACCTGGTAGTCGAGGGCATCGACCAGTACCAGGAGATTCCGTCCATCAGCTCGTACTATCCGGCGGTGTTCCCGTTTGAAAACGAAGCGCACGACTTATTTGGTCTTGCCATCACCGATATGCAGATCGACTTTAAGGGCTTTTTCTACCAGGTTTCGACTGCCGAGCCCATGAGCGTTATCACGCCCGAGGTGAAGGCCGCGCGCGAGAAGGCCATGAAGGTCCGTGCCGCCGCCGAGGCCAAGGCGCGCAAGGCCGCGGCCGAAAAGGCGGCTGCGGCTGCTGCGGGGGAGGGCGCTGCGGGCGCTGGCGGTGCCGCGGGCGCTGTCGTCGCTCAGCCCGCTGCGGCTGCCGGCTCCGATGCTCAGCACGATGAGGCTGCCGCCAAGGCCGCGCTCAAGGCTGCCGAGATGGAGGCAAAGCTCGCCGCCATGGATCCCGAGAAAGCGGCCAAGGTCCGCGCGGCGCTTGCCGCCAAGGCCGCCCGCGACAAGCAGAAAAAGGAGGCGTAAGGTCCATGGCACACCGCTCCGTTATTCCGTTTGGCCCGCAGCACCCTGTGCTGCCCGAGCCGCTTCACCTGGACCTGGTGATCGAGGACGACCGCGTTATCGAGGCAATTCCGCAGATTGGCTTTGTGCACCGCGGCCTTGAGAAGCTCACCGAAAAGCGCGATATGCACCAGTTTGGCTACATCGCCGAGCGCATCTGCGGCATTTGCGCCGTGGGTCACAGCTACGGTTATGCCAGCGCCTGCGAGCGCATGCTCGATATCGAGGTGCCCGGGCGCGTGCAGTATATCCGCACCATTTTGCATGAGCTTTCGCGCATCCACTCGCACCTGCTGTGGCTGGGCCTGCTCGCCGATGCCTTTGGCTTCGAGGCGCTGTTCTATCGTTCGTGGACCCTGCGCGAGCAGATTCTCAAGATCTTTGAGAGCACGTGCGGCGGCCGCGTGATCCTTTCGATTAATGAGGTCGGCGGCCTTAAGCATGATATTGAGGATTCTGAGCTGGCGGGTATTGTCCAAACGCTCGACGCCATGCGCCCCGACTACGAGGCCCTGGTGCATACGTTTTTGGACGACGACAGCTGCGGCGAGCGCCTGCATGGCGTGGGCGTGATCAGCAAGAAGGACGCGCTGGACCTTTCGATGGTCGGTCCGTTTGGGCGCGCTTCGGGCGTGGACTACGACGTGCGCATGTTCGGCGACGGCGCCTATGCGGATCTGGCTGCGTTTGAGCCTATCGTTGCTACCGATGGCGACTGCTATGCCCGCTGCCAGGTGCGTTGTGCCGAGGTCACGCAGGCCATGGACATCATTAAGGAGCTTGTGGGCAAGATTCCGCACGACGGTATCGGCGGGCGCACCAAGCTCACGCCGGCTGACGGCGCGCTCGGCGAGGTTGTGATTGAGCAGCCGCGCGGCGAGGCGTATTACTATGTGCGCGGCAACGGCACCAAGAACCTTGACCGTTTCCGCGTGCGCACGCCGACGTCGCAAAACCTGGCGGGTCTGACGCATGCGCTGCAGGGCGTGCTCATTGCTAACGTGCCTATGATTATCCTGACCATCGACCCCTGCATTAGCTGCACGGAAAGGTAGGCGCGGCATGAGTTTGCTGACATTTGCCAAGACGGCCTTGGGCTCTATGATCAAGCAGCCGGTAACGGTGTGCTATCCGCAGGAGAAGCTCGCGGCACCCGAGCGCCTGCGTGGGCACATCGTCAACGACATGGACGTGTGCATTTGCTGCGGCATGTGCGCGCGCCGTTGCCCGGCGGGCGCGCTTGCGGTCGATCGCAAAGGCGGAACGTGGTCGATTGACCCGTACGCCTGCGTGGTGTGCGGCGAGTGCATCGAGAGCTGCCCCAAGCACTGCCTGACTATGGACACCGCCCGTACTCCGGTTGCGGCGGACAAGATTCTCACGGTAGAAACCAAGCCGGAATAGCGCCGGAATAGAGCTGGAATAGAGCTGGAATAGGGGCCGGCGGGGCAAAAATGCCCCGCCGGCCCCGCGCTTGAACGCGCGGTTGGGCCGCCGCGAACAAAACTATGCCGGATTACTACGATAAATCGCCTACCCCCAACCGCGCCGCATTTGGCAAAATCAAAACCGCAGGTAGACGGCTTGCGGTTTTGCGAAAAAGTCACGCGTGGTCGGGGATCTTATTTTTATCGTAGTAAACCGGCATAGTTTTGAAATGGCGCCATATCGGTGACGGCCCTTGATCCCCCAAGGACGGAGGAAAACGGGCCCTTTTGCCCCGTCCATCTTGAGTCGCACCTATTTTCCTGCGAAAACGCCGTGTCTCAACTTTGGTGAGACATTTGTCTCACGCCCAAAACAGAATCTGGAACATGTGTCACCTGCCCTAATTGTGTCTCATTCCGTAACTTTAGGCTGATGCAAGGTCTGAGACCGCGAGAAGGGAGACGCGATGAGTAAGTACACGAGGGGTCTCTTGGCGGTGATACTGGCCGTAGTGCTGGTGTTGCCGGCTGCAGCATTTGCCATGCTGCCCGAGGCCAACGCCAGGTCCAGCACCGGAATGGACGGACCGACGGCGAGCAAAAAGATAGTCGACCCCGACACTACCGGCCGCTGGCAATACTGGGCGTCGGGCGGCGAGCAGGACCAGACGACACGTTATGTAGGCCGAATCTGGACGGACAAGACGGTCGAGCCCGCAGAGGACGAAAAGTCCGACTTTGTGACAACGCTCTCCACGATGTCTTCGACTTCTGACACAACGTCGCTGGTCACTAAACCGCTCGATATCGTGATGGTGCTTGATGCCTCCGGGTCGATGGATGAGAGCATGGGCGGCAACGATCAGACCAAACGCATCACCGCACTTAAGAACGCTGCCAGTTCCTTTATCGACGCCATTGCCGAGCAGAATGCAAAGATCGATGCTTCCAAGCAGCATCAGGTTGCCATCGTAAAGTTTGCGGGAAGTAGGGCTGATTGGGTCGGCAACGACACGTATTGGGAGTCGGGGTATAGGTACAACTACTCGCAGACCATGAAGAAGCTGACGCCCTGCACGGGCGATGACGCGACGAGCCTTAAGAGTACGGTCAACTCCATCAGTCCTAATGGCGCCACGCGCGCCGACTATGGCTTACAGCTGGCTGATGGGGTATTTTCGTCTGGTCGCGCCGACGCCAAGAAGATCGTTGTCTTCTTCGCTGATGGTTCACCTACGAGTTCTAGTGGATTCCAAGCAAGTGTTGCCGATAGCGCCGTCAAAAGCGCCAAGAGTCTCAAGAATAAAGGTGCCGACATTTATACGATCGGCATCTTTAATGGTGCGAATCCCGCTGCCGATCCTACGAACTACTGGACGAGCAACGAAAACAAGTTCATGCACGCCGTGTCGAGCAACTATCCAAACGCCACGTCCTACACAACCAATGAGCTTGGTAAGCGCACGGAGAATTCCGATTTCTACAAGGCTGCGTCGAACGCCGATGAGCTCAAGAAGGTGTTTGATGATATCTCGAGCTCTATCACCTCGGGCAAGGGCTCTCCCACTCAGATCGAGGATGGTTACGACGAGAGCAAGTCCGGCTACATCACCTTTAGTGATGAGCTGGGCGACTTTATGCAGGTCGATACGTTTGTCAGCGCTCAGATTAATGGCGTCCCCTTTGATGAAGTGACCAAGACAACCAAGGGCAATACGGACACGTACGAGTTTTCGGGCGTGGCCAAGGACCTGGTCATCACCGTCGAGCGCTCTGCCAATGCGCAGCAGGGCGATATCGTGACGGTCAAGATTCCCGCATCACTGATTCCGCTGATCCGCTATCACGTGGACATGGAAAACGGGATCTTTGAGCGCACGTCGCTCAATGACATCAAGCCTATTCAGATTAAATACACCTCGAGCGTCAAGGACGCCGCGCGTAACAACCTGTTTACGCCCGATGACGGACTCAAGAAGTATATCGAGAAACATAAGGGTGCCGACAACCAGACGGTCTACTTCCTGGCCAACAAGTGGTCGGGCGGCGAGCTGGGCGATGTTGTCGCCGAGTTTGAGCCCGCCGATACCAACAGCTACTATTACTTCCAAAAAATCACGCCTATCTACACGGACAAGGAATGCACCCAGCGCGCGACGGTAAAGCCGCAGGGCAACGACGTCTATTACTACAAGGACGAGTTTGTGGCGATGGGCGCAAACGGCAAGCCGAAGGACGACTATGCCGTTGTGGAGTTTGAGGGGCACGAGATCGCCAGCTACGACGGCGCTCTGGTCAAAGATGACGGCTATTGGTCCTTTAATAAGGGAACCGCGCGCTTGGCCTATATCGACCAGCTGCATACCACCAAGGACGATGTGGAGGCGAACGGCAACAAGACCGAGACCGCGCGCGACGTGCTTAACCCCAGGTGGAATGACCTTTCCTCCGTTGCGACTTCCACGCACGTGCATTCGCACCTGGGCAACAACGGCAAGATTATCTTTAGCCTTGCAACCAAGCCGACAACGGTTGATACCAAGACTGACTTTGGTCTGACCAAGGTGCTCGAGGGCCGCAAGTGGGCGGATACGGATGCGTTTGAGTTTGAGCTCTCCGCGACGTCCGACAACAATGCCCCGATGCCCGACCCCGCGACCGTAACTGTGACCAATGCCGATCTCGACAAGGGCAAGGCAGCCATTAACTTTGGCAAGATTACTTATGCCGAGCCGGGCGAGTACACCTATGAGGTCCGCGAGGTCAAGGGCGACGCCGGTGGCATTACCTACAGCAAGAACGTTGCCACGTTCAAGGTGACCGTGGCGGTTAATGCCACGGGTGGGCTTAAGGCTGACGTTGAAAAGATCTCGGGCGAGACCGAGTTCAAGAACACCTATAGCGTGAAGCCTGTCGAGGACCAGATCACCGCGACCAAGGTCCTGACCGGGCGCGACATGACTGAGGGCGAGTTCTCCTTCGAGCTCCTCGAGGGTAACAAGGTCGTCGCCAAGGGCACTAACGCTGCCGACGGCACGATTGCCATGGACAAGATCACTTACGACAAGCCCGGCACCCACACCTACACGCTGCGCGAGAAGCTCCCCAACGAGGCGGGGCTGAGCAACGGGATCACGTACGATAAGACGAACTACACCATCAAGACGAGCGTCATCGACAACGGCGACGGCACGCTTAAGGTGACCCATACGCTCGAGGGCCCCGAGACGGCGCGCTTTGAGAACAAGTACAACACTGCCCCGAATAAGTCCAGCGTCACCGACCAGATCACCGCGACCAAGACGCTGACCGGCCGCGACCTCAAGAAAGGCGAGTTCTCCTTCGAGCTCGTCGAGGGTAACGATGTCGTCGCCAGGGGCACCAATGCGGCCGACGGCAAGATCACGATGGACAAGATCACCTACACTGCGGCTGGCGAGCACACCTACATGCTGCGCGAGACCAAGGCCGGCACCACCGAAAACGGCATTACTTACAGCACCGCGGCCTACACCATCGTGACCACCGTCACCGATGATGGCAATGGCAAGCTCACGGTTAAGCATGAGCTGCAGGACGTCGAGAAGGCTATCTTCGAGAATGCTTACAGCGTTACTCCGAATAACTCCAGTGTCACCGATCAGATCACCGCGACCAAGGTTCTGGACGGACGCAACCTCAAGGCCGACGAGTTCTCCTTCGAGCTCGTCGAGGACGGCGAGGTCGTCGCCACCGGCGCTAACGACGCCGATGGCAAGATTACGATGGGCAAGATCTCCTACACCGCCGCCGGCAAGCACACCTATATCCTGCGCGAAGCCAAGGGCGCCGAAGGCAACGGCATTACCTACGACAGCACGACCTACACCATCGTGACTACCGTTACCGATGACGGCAATGGTAAGCTCACGGTCAAGCATGAGCTGCAGGGCGCCAACGAGGCGAAGTTCAACAACAGCTACAAGCCGAATCCTGACGAGTTCAGCGTCACCGACAAGATCGCCGCGACCAAGGTCCTGACCGGCCGCGACATGGCTGAGGGCGAGTTCTCCTTCGAGCTCGTCGAGGGCGGGGACAAGGACGCCAAGGTCGTCGCCACCGGCAAGAACGCCGCCGATGGCAAGATCACGATGAGCGCCGTGAAGTACGACAAGGCCGGAACGCACGCTTACACGCTGCGCGAGGTCAAGGGCGGAACCACCAGCAAGGGCATTACCTACAGTGACGCCAAGTTCGCCATCGAGACGACCATCACCGATAACGGCGACGGCACGCTCAGTGCCCAGCATGTTCTGAAGAATGCTGAGGCTGCGATCTTCAAGAACACCTACAGCGTGACCCCGCTCGAGACCGAGCTCGACTTTGGCCTGAGCAAGGCTATTGACGGTCGCGACTGGACGGATGGGGACGAGTTCAGCTTTACCATCACCGCCCCCGAAGGCACCCCGCTGCCCGATCCCGCAACCGTAACCGTGAGCAAGAGGGACGCGAAGGACGGCATCGTCGCCATCAAGTTCGGTAAGATCCACTACGCCGCTGCCGGAACCTATAAGTACGAGATTCGCGAGAACGCGGGCAGCACGGTCGGCATGACGTATGACGCGCATGTCGCAACCGCCGAAGTGACCGTGACCGAGGACAGCGATGGCACCCTGACCGCCAACGTCACTAAGAAGGAAAACGGACGCTTTACCAACACGTACCACACTGAGCTCGATTACGCCGCGGCCGGCGGCCTTAAGCTTAGCAAGACCCTCTACGGACGCCCCATGACCGAGGGCCAGTTCACCTTTACCGTGACGCCCGCCGACGATGATTCGGCTAGCGCACTTGGCCTGCTGCCCGGGGCCAACAACTATGAGTCCCCCGCAACGATAGAGGGAACAGTCGGCCAGATTGACATTCTGGCGGGCCATGAGGTCAAATTTACGCAGGCTGATGCCGGCAAGACCTTTACATACACCGTTGCCGAGAAGAATGACGGCCAGCCGGGTTACACCTACGACGACGCTGTCCGCACCGTGACGATCGCCATCGCCGACGACACCGCCGGCACGCTCACCGCCACGACGACCGTCTCCGGCGGTTCCGAGGGCACGCTGGTGACCGAGTACAAGACCGGCGCGGCCGCGGTCGAGAGCGCCGTGGTCCCGTTCGTCAACAGCTATAGCGCTACGACCAACACGCCTGGTGGCACCGCTGCTCAGGTCGTTGCCGCCAAGACCCTGACCGGTCGCCCGATGGTTGACGGCGAGTTCTGGTTCGGTATCGCCTATCTGGGTGAGCTTGTGGGTTATGAAAATCTCAAGCCCAATATCGGTGGGCACGTGAGCTTTGATGCGCTGCACTACGACACCAAGATGCTTGCCGATCTTGAGTCTGCCGGGCTTGCCCATCGTACCGACAAGGACGGTAAGCTTGCTTGGACCATTAACTACACGGCCTACGAAGCTATACACGGGCTGCCGAACGGCGTTTCTGCTACAACGTGGTACTTTGGCTTTAAGGTTATCGTCGTCGATAACGGTGACGGTACCCTGACGGCAACGGTCGACTACGGTGGCATCGAGCCCTTGTTCGAGAACGTCTACGGCGCCGATGCCGTTGACGCCGCGCTTGCCGGCACCAAGAAGCTCCAGGCTGCCGAGGGCCTGACCCCGGCCGACATCACGGGTAAGTTTACCTTTACCGTGGCCGCCGATGAGGCGGGTGCCCCGATGCCCGAGCGCACGACCGCAACCAACGACGCGGCCGGCAACGTGGACTTTGGCAAGATCCACTTTACGCTCGAGGACCTCAACCGCGCCCTGGGCGTGACGGACGATGCGACCGATAAGGCCGAGGCAGACGAGGCCGACGAGGCAGAGGCTGAAGAGGCCAACGCCGACGCTGATGCCAACGCCGACGAGCCCAGCGACGAATCCGAGCCCGCAGATCCCGCTGCCCCGCGCTCGCACACCTTTACCTACACGGTGACCGAGTCCGGCACCGCCCCTGGCGTGACTAACGACGCCAATACCGCGCGCAAGGTTTCCTACACCGTGACTGACGACGGCGCTGGGCACCTGAGCGTCAAGCGCGACGGCGGCGACGGTGCGGACTTTACGTTCACCAACACGTACAGCGTGACGCCTACCGATTCTTCCGTGACCGATCAGGTCACGACCGTCAAGCGTCTGACCGGACGTGATCTTGCAGCTGGCGAGTTCACGTTTGAGCTGCTCGAGGACGGCGTGACTGTCGCTAGTGGCACCAACGACGCCAGCGGCAACGTTACGCTGAGCCCGATCCGCTACGAGGCGCCCGGCACGCACACGTACACGCTGCGCGAGGCTTGTCCCAACGCGCTCGGCCTGTACAAGGGCGTCACCTATGACGGTACGACCTACACCGTCGTGACCACCGTCTCCGACAATGGCGACGGCACGCTGACCGCGACGCACAAGCTCGAGGGAACCACCGAGTCGGCTGGCTTTACCAACAAGTATCACGCCATGCCCACGCAGGTCTCCATCGGCGCCATCAAGGTGCTCGAGGGACGCGAGCTCAAGAAGGACGAGTTTAGCTTTAAGCTCGTTGGCGAGGACATCGAGTCCACCGTCACCAACGATGCCGACGGCAAGATCAACTTCGACAAGTTCGAGTACGACGAGCCCGGTACGTACGTCTACACCATCAGCGAGGTCAAGGGCGACGAGACCGGTATGACCTATGACAAGTCCGTCTTTACCGCGACCGTCAACGTGGTCGACGACGGCGAGGGCAGCCTCAAGGCGAACGTCACCTTTACCAAGGGCGACAAGAGTGTCGAGGGTATCGTGTTCAACAACACGTACAAGAAGCCCGAGACGCCCGTGCCGACGCCCGATCCCGGCACGCCCAAGACCGTGACGAACATCGTCAAGACGGTCAAGGGTTTCCTGCCCACCACAGGTGACCAGCAGGCCGCCGCACTGCTCATGGCATTTGTTATTGCCATGGCCGGCGTCGGAGCCCTGGTCTGGGGTATCCGTAAGCGCTAGGCACGCTGGCAGCGCCCGGGGCCAAAAGGCCCCGGGCGGCCGGTGGGGAGCCAGAACATAGCCCCACCCCCCCCCCCCCCCCCCCC
>OGXP01000982.1_pt1 | contig 27356 bp, 20 predicted proteins | sample 1576351 | NCBI WGS metagenome assembly OGXP01 (sample SAMEA3541517, study PRJEB24748) | human gut metagenome | biome: human gut; feature: human-associated habitat; material: faeces | place: China | collected 2012
GTAACAGGGGCACACGCCGGAGGACGGGTCGGCGCAATACTGCTGCTGCAGCTCCGGATACAGTTTTTGTCCAGAGCAGTTACTTGTTCATCACCATTCATCTGCTCTATTCACGAGAAAGCCACCATATCAGTCGATACAGTGGCTTTTATAGCATTATTTTTTAATCAACCAGCTTATCCAGCTCGGCAACATGATGCGTGCCGGTTGCAGTCTGGTGTTCCGCCTGCTTGGCATACATGCCGACTACCGCAGCGGATTTCTTGATGGACTGCATCGTGCCCGCACCGGCTACACAGCCGCCCGGGCATGCCATACCTTCGAGCAGATAACCGTTGTACTTGCCGGCCTTGGCGGCCATCAGCAGCTTGCGGCAGTCGCGCAGACCCTCGGCGTTGGCGACCTTGATCTCGCGGTCCGGGTGCTTCTCGTTGATGACGTTGACAACCGCATTTGCTACACCGCCGGATACCGCAAAGTTACGGCCGTCCGTGGATGCATCGTTGATGCCGTGCGGGTCCTCCTTGAGATTTTCCACGTCGATATGGCGTGCGGCGAAAATGCCTGCCATCTCCTCGAACGTCAGCACGAAATCGACCTCGCTTCGTACGTCCGAACGCATTGCTTCGAGCTTCTTGGCCGCGCACGGGCCGATAAACGCAACCTTTGCACCCGGCTGATGGTGCTTGACCAAACGAGCGGTCAGCGTCATCGGGGTGAGAGCCATCGAGATGCAATTGGCCTGTTCCGGGAACAGCTTCTTTGCCATCATCGACCACGCCGGACAGCAGGAAGTCGCCATGAACGGCAGCTTCTCCGGTACTTCCTCCACAAAGTCCTCGGCCTCCTGTGCCGCACACAGGTCAGCGCCGATGGCAACCTCGATAATATCGGCAAAGCCAAGGCGCTTCATCGCGGCACGCAGCTTGCCCGGTGTCATCTTCGGGCCGAACTGGCCGACAAACGCCGGTGCGACAGCGGCGTAGACACGCTCGCCCGCCTGAATGGCGCGGATCATCTGGAAGATCTGCGACTTGTCTGCGATCGCGCCGAACGGGCAGTTTACCAGACACTGACCGCAGGAAACGCACTTCTCGTAATCAATATCGGCTCTGCCATTGCAGTCGCTGTGGATGGCATCCATGCCGCAGGCTGCCGCGCACGGGCGCTCCTGACGGATGATGGCGTGATACTGACAGACATCCATGCAGCGGCCGCACTTGATGCACTTCTCCTGATCGATAACAGAACGGCCGTTGAAGCGGTCGAGCGATACTGCGCCCTTGGGACATACCTCAACGCACGGATGCGCCATGCAGCCCTGACAGCCGTCCGTGACCATGACCTCGTTCTCCTTGCAGGCATGGCATGCGAACTTGATAACATTGATCAGCGGCGGCGTGTAGTAGGTCTCCTCTCGGGTCGCGGCTTCGATGTTATCCGAGAGCGGCGCATGCTCGGCGGCGCTGCGGCACGGCAGACCCATCGCCAGACGCAGGCGTTCGCCTACGATAGCGCGCTCGAGGAAAATATCATTGCGGATGTTGCCAACCTCACCCGGCATGATATCGTACGGCAGTGCTTCGATACGGCGGTCAGTCGGCCACTCGGTATGGTACGCCATACGAGCAACCTCGGTGAAAATGCGGTGGCGGATCTCCTGAATACGGGTTTCTACACCTCTCATAGCCATAGTTTGTTTTATCCTCCTGAATTCCTTTGCGACCCGTTGAGCGGGTCGTCCCTTTGTCCTATCTTATGAGCGCTCCCGGCAGAGCGCATGTGCTCTTTTAACAGGATACCATAAACAGGGCTTTCTGCAAAGGGTATTTGTAGATTTTTTAACAATTACTTTGTTACAATTTTACCTGTGTTTTTTGGGCATTCTGTTGAAAAACAACGCGCAGACGGACAGATGTCTTTCTATCCCTTGCAAAATCGAAGGTTTTACGCTTGACGAAAAGCGAGAGGTACGCTCTGCGGCGCACGGGAACGGTGCCCGCCAACGCATTTATGTTATAATAAATTTATCCTCTCTGTCAGGATACGCAATCCGCAATCGTATTATAGGTGAAGCAACGTTGCTTTCCAAAGGAGCTGAAACCAATGAAACAATTTGACAGGGCAGACGCCGAACGTCTGGTGCAGACGTACTCCGACCTGATCCTGCGGCTGGCTTACACCTATTTGAAGTCCACCCACGATGCTGAGGACATCTGCCAGAATATCTTCCTCAAGCTGCTGACCGGCGGTCAAACCTTTGACAGTCCGGCACACGAAAAAGCGTGGATCATCCGCGCGACCGCCAACGCCTGCAAAGACAGTCTGCGCGCCGCGCACCGGCGTAACGTCGGTCTGGAAGCCGCTGCCGCGACACCCGCGCCTGCCGCACCGGATTCCGATGTGCTCGATGCGGTGATGGCGCTGCCGCGCAAATACCGTGAAGCGGTCTATCTGCACTACTACGAGGGCTATTCCGTGCGCGAAATCGCGTCTCTGCTCGGTCAGAGCGAGTCGGCCGTTTCCGCACACCTGAGCCGCGGGCGCAAAAGCCTGCGCACCACCTTGGGAGGGGATCTTTATGAACAGAGAGTATAATGATAACAAAATGTATAATTCCGCACTGGACGAGCTGCGCTTCTCCGAAGAAGCGAAAAGCCGCATGGTCGATCGCCTGATGGCCGCCGCCGAGCAGCCGGAGCAGCCGGTTGCCATTCATCGTGTACGCCGTTTTCCGCGCATCGCGGCGGTCGGCGTGGCTGCCGCTCTGGTGCTGAGCATCGGTGCAGGCGCAACCGGCGTATTCAAGTCCGCGAGCGACGCATTTGCCGGCGTATTCGGTCCGACAGCAGACACCGAAATCATCGACCAGATTGGCCGCCCGATCGGCGCAAGCGATACGGCGGGCGGCGTGACCGTCACCGCGGATGCGATTCTGTTCGATGGCTACAACTACCTTATCTCCTACACGCTGGAAAAGGAGGACGGTTCGGCGTTCGACTGCACGAAAAACCCGGATACCGGCCTGTACGACCTGTACTGGAAGCGTTCGGACAGCACCATCGGACGCGGCGTGGACGGTGCGTCCGGCAGCAGCTACTTCTATGACGAAAATCCGAGCGACAACGCCATCCAGTATGTCGAAACCATGTCGTACAACGATGCGGTGCAGACTGGCGGCACGGTTAAGATCACGCTCGGCGACCTGTGCGTGCTGAACAGTGAAAACGGTGAGCCGACAACTATCGCCAAGGGCGCATGGCGCCTCAAGTTTCAGCTGGAGGCCGGGAACAGCGCGGTCGAGCTGCCTGCGGGTCAAAATATCGATGTGAACGGACGGAGCGCCGCTGTCGATACCATCGTTATCTCGCCCATCGGCTACCATGTGGTGTACACGGTGGACGGCGAGGCGACGTTCGACACGCTGTACGACGAGAACGGCGAAGAGATTCCGCAGGAGAACGGCCGCGAACCGGCCGGTATGTGCAGCACATGGGAGTCCTACGCTGCGAAGCTGCTGGTGACCAAGACGGACGGTACTGTGCTCGATTTCTCGGATTGCGGCGGCAGCATGGACCCGCATGACGGCAAGACCGTCTGCACCCGCCAGGGCACGTTCGATACCATTCTCCCGCTTGATGAAGTGGCGTCCGTCACCATCGGTGATACTACGATTCCGGTAAAATAATCGGCGGAGTGCTTGCATTATCGCAAGATCGGTGCTATACTATTAACAACGATGTGACACAGCCATGAGCTGCGAAAACCCCGGAGAGTGCGAGTCTCCGGGGTTTTCTATTCCATTATGGTGGCTTAGGCCAAGGCTCTGGGGTTGCTTTACCACCGCTCATCGAGCCATTTGCAAATGTAGTGTGCGACTACACTTGCCATGATCGAGCAGAGAAACGATGTGTATATTGCCATGAGCATGCACCTCCTCCTATTGCTAGGTTTCGGTAAAGCAATACATATATTATACCATACCGCCGTTTATTCGACAAGATTCGACAAAATGCAACACAACGTAAAAAGACCGATGAACCAAAGTTCATCGGTCTTTCTCTTATCTTCAAATCGTCGTCAGCAGCTTTGCGAACTCCGCACGGGTGAACGTACCCTGCGGCTTGATCGTGCCGTCGCTGAAGCCCTGCACCAGACCCTTCTGCATACACAGTGCAACCGCATTTCGGCGGTCCGCCGAGATGGAGCCTGCGTCCTTGACAGACGCCAGCGTCTGTGCCGTTTCCGCATCACTCATGGCCGCTGTGCCGTCCGCCTGCAGCAGATTTGCAAAAAGCTGCATCGCGTCCTCGCGGGTCATGGCAGCCGTCGGCCGGAAGTCATTCAGGCCCTCGAGCAGACCGTTTGCGTACACCGCGCTGACCGCCTCCGAGTACCACTCGCCTGCGCGAACGTCTGCGGGCAGTGTGCCGCTGCCGGACAGACCGCGCTGACGCGCGATGGTCGTGCAGACCTCAGCCGCCGTGATTTTATCGTTCGGACGGAATTTACCGTTCGCGCCGGTCATCAGCTTGCGCTCGGTCACTGTATTGATATACTGCAGTGCCCAGCAGGTACTGCTCACATCGCTGTAACCGGTTGCAGCAGCCGAAACTTCGGGCGAATACGACGTCATCAACGCCTTATAGCACGCGCTGTTGCAGTTCAGCACATCGGAAAGCTGCTCATATGTCAGCAGATATTCCTCTGTGTATGCTCTGCGGGAAGCGCTCTCGTATTCGTTGTAAAAATAGGTTACGCCTTTCGTGCTGATGCGCGGATAACTGTACAGATAAATCGCATGATCGTCCGGCAGCAGCTGCTTGACCGTCTCGATGTAGTCACCGGTCAGCAGGTCGTTCAGTGTGTACTGCGTGCCGGTGTGCAGATCAAACGCCAGACAGTTATTCCATACCGACGAACCGGCGCCTTTGCCGCTCACGCAGTTGGCCCAGACAACGAGCACCGAGCCTTCCACGGACGCACCGTAGCTGCCCTCGAGCGCATCATACTCGGCGGTAACGGACGGTCCCTTGAGGAAGAACGAGCGGATTTCGCTGTTGATGGTGTTCTGCACCTTTTTGTCGCTCAGGCCGCTGATCTCCGGAAAATCGACATCCCAGCCATGCTCCGTGCCGTCCTGCTGATAGCCCATGAACTTTTCGTAATGCACGGTCTTTGCAGTGATGCCGCCGCCAAGGTCGAACGACTTCGGCTGCTCGAACAGCGTTTTGCCGCTGCGCAGATCAATATACTTGCGGGTGTCATCCTGCGTGACGCAGACCACGTTTTCGGTCAGAATGGTCGGGTTCTCCGCATCTTTAACGGATGCTGCAAAGCCGCCGTTTTTGCGGAAGAAAATCAGTGTGCCGTCTGCGGTGTTGTGCCACGACAGACCGTAGCGCAGCTCGGAGAAGCCGCTGATGTAGCTTAGCGTGCGGTAAGACAGGCTGCCGCCCGCATCCACCGCGGAAACCGAACCGTCCTCGCTGCGGGCCGCGTACAGCCCCTCGCCCATGTAGGACAGATAGTAATACGTCGGCGCCGTCAGCAGCTTGCCGGTGGTATCCATAATGCCCCAGCGGTTGATCTGACGAACCATGGCTTCACCATCGTGAAACTCCGAGATGGTGTTGTACAGAAACTCGGTCAGCAGTTTGCCCTCCGAAAGCGAATACAGCGCCTGATTGGTGCCGTTGGTGACGACCACCGTGCTCTCGCCGTAAATCGCCATGTAGGAAGGCGTTACGTCATTCGGCAGAGTGTACAGCACCGTGCCCTCGGTGTCAATTGCCTGATAATCGCCGTCCTGCGTCTGCACAAGCGTTCTGCCATTTGAGAACGCGCCAGCCTTACGGTAGCTGCCCGAAAAGGCAGTCGAACCATCCTGCTTGACATAGGAATACAGACCGGTATCCGCATTTCTGCATAGCAGCAGTCCGTCCTCAAAGAAGCCGACCGCGCCCGGATATGAGCCAATGCGCTTGCCGTCAGTCGCATAATACACGCTGTGGTCAGTGTAACGATACGCAACTATCGTATCCGAAAAATCCACCGAAACCGGCGAATCCGTGTATGCAATGACGAGCTTTCCTGTGCGGTCGATCACCGCCGTCTGCCACTGCTCGTTTTCTACGGCAGCGAGTCCGCAGTCCGCGAAATCTCCTGCCTGTGCGTAGGCAAACGGAAGCACGGTCATGCCGTCCTCATCCAGATAGCCTGCGCGTGTCACGCCGTCAATGTCGGTGTACTCTGCCGGAAAAATGGTGCCGGACGCAGCCGCACTCACCAGCATCACGCACGCAACCGCCAGCGCGGAAAGTGTTTTTTTGAACATATGCTTCACCTGTATATTGTGTAAAGTTCTCTATCCTTGTTATTCTTATACAATATACATTATAAGCAATCACGCACTCTCATACAAGGTCAGGCGGCAAAGTGTAACAATGGTGAAACAACCCGCCGAAATGTTACGATTATGTTACATTCCCAGAATGCACATCAGTTTCCGATAATCGGTGTTGCGCTCTTGGCGATGGATACCTTTTCCACATACGGCACATGTGCGTAAACGTTGGCTGTGGTGGAGATGTCGGAATGCCCCAGCCAGTCCTGAATCTGCTTGAGCGAAAAGCCCTGCTGCAGCAGAATCGTTGCAACCGAATGCCGTAAATCATGAAACCGGATACGCGGCAGGCACGCACGGCGGCACACCCGCTCGAACTCACGCGAAATGTAATCCGGCCGAAGCGGCGAACCGTCCTCACGGCAGCAGACGTAATCGCTCTGGCAGTAGGCTTTGCCGTACTTTTTGCGGTTGGCGTTCTGTCTGCGGCGCAGATCGGTCAGATACCGTCGGAGCGAGTCGGACAGCGGCAGCGTCCGATAGCTGGATTTGGTCTTTACGCTGTCCGCGTAGATCACGCGTCCGGAGGACAGCACCGCCGTATGATTGATGATCATGCTCCGTGCCCGAAAATCCACGGCACACCAGCGCAGACCGGCGCATTCGCTGCGGCGCAGACCATAGGTTGCCGCCAGCACGAACGCCGCCTCTGCCGGCGACTGCAGCGCCGCTGCCAGAAAAATGTTGATCTGCGTCCGGTCGTACACCTGTCCTCGAAAGCGCGTCCGCTTGGGCAGCATGACATTATCCGACGGATTCGTCGGGATAATCTGCAGTGCTACCGCGTATTTCAGGCACTTGTGCATAATGGAATGGAACTTAACGATCGAAGTCGGTGAAAGCCCCTGATCGAATTTCAGGTTGACAAAATCCTGAAAATCCATCGGTCGTGCCGTAGCAAGCGTTGTCCCTCGTGCGGTAAAAAACGGCTTGATGTGCTTTTCAAATGCGTAGCGGTAGCCGTCCATCGTGTTTTCGCGCACCTGCGTTTTCATCTGGGTCAGCCAGCGGTCCATGAAGTCTGCAAACGGCGTTTTCGCTTCGGTCGAGTAGCGCAGCCGCATCAGGTCCTCCGGACGCATAATAAAGTGAATGTAGCCGTCCTCCTCGTAAATGCGTATGTTCTCCATTGAGAAGCCTCCTGTAAAAATAGTCATCCTGCAGTATTCGGCAGCACCGCACAATGAAAGCTGCGGTGCTGTCTTGTCCTGCATTTCCATATTTTACGAAAATTCGACCAAATTCGACAATATTCAATTTGCACAGAAAAGCAACAAAAAACCGCTCTGAATCTGCATTCAGAGCGGTTTTATCGGTTTTATGGCAATTAGATCGTGCGAACAGAGATCATGCCTTCGATCGCGCGCAGCTCGTCGAGGTTCGCCTCGGTCGGAGCCTCTGCGGTGTCGATGATGGTGTACGCATAGTCACCCTTGGAACGGTTGCCCATATTCTCGATGTTGCAGCGAACAGCGGAGGTGATGGATGCGATCATGTTCGGGATGTTCTTGTGGATCATGCAGATGCGGTAGCCGCCTTCGTACGGAACCTTGAGGTTCGGGAAGTTGACAGAGTTGCGGATGGTGCCCTTCTCGAGGTACTCGGTGATCTCGTAAACGGCCATCTTAGCGCAGTTGTCCTCGCTCTCCGGCGTGGACGCACCCAGATGCGGGAGCGTGATGGCATTCTCCTGCTCAAGAATCTCGTCGGAAGCAAAATCGGAAACGTATGCTGCAACCTTGCCGCTCTCGAGTGCCTTCGCCATTGCCTTGGTGTCAACCAGCTCGCCGCGCGCAAGGTTGATGACGCGAACGCCGTCCTTCATCTTCTCGATCGCCTCTGCGCTGATGGTGTTCTTCGTGTCAGCGTTCAGCGGAACATGGATGGTGATATAATCGCAGTTTGCGAAAATCTCGTCCAGCTCGGTAACGTGCTTGACCGAGCGGTCGAGCTTGAGTGCGCCGTCAACCGACAGGTACGGGTCATAGCCCCAGACCTCCATATCCAGGCCAACAGCCGCATTTGCAACCTTAACGCCGATCGCACCCAGACCGATGATGCCCAGCTTCTTGCCGGCGATTTCCGGGCCTGCGTAGGTGGACTTGCCCTTCTCTGCAGCAGGACCGATATCCGGCGTGCCCTTGAGGCCCTTAACCCAGTTTGCGCCCTGTACCACCTTGCGGGAAGCCAGCAGCAGTGCACAGATAACCAGCTCCTTAACGGCGTTAGCGTTTGCACCCGGCGTGTTGAAGACTACGATGCCTTCCTCGGAGCAGCGGTCGATCGGAATGTTGTTGACACCGGCGCCTGCACGCGCGATGCAGCGCAGGTTCTTCGGGAACTCAACGTCATGCAGCTTGGCAGAACGAACCAGAACGGCGTCATAATCGGTGAAATCCTCGGAGCAGGTGTACTTTGCCGGATCGAGATCGTCCAGACCTACCTTCGAGATCTTGTTGTAGAGTTTTACGTTATACATGGGATTATCCTCCAATAGAAAATGGAGAATTGAAAATGGAAAATGTCGCTATCCTTGCGCGATACCGCAATTTCCCATTCTCCATTATCAATTCTCAATTATTGTTACTTGTTTTCTTCAGCGAATTTCTTCATGAAGTCGATGAGCTTCTCAACGCCCTCAATCGGCATTGCGTTATAGATGGAAGCACGCATGCCGCCTACCGAACGGTGGCCCTTCAGGTTGGACATGCCGGCTGCCATGGACTCCTTGGCAAACTTTGCGTCCAGCTCGTCGTTGCCGGTGCGGAAGGTTACGTTCATGTGGCTGCGGGAATCCTTTGCGGCTACAGTTTTGTAGAAGTCCTGAGAATCGAGGTAATCATACAGCATGGAGGAACGCTTTTCAGCACGCTCCTGCATAGCCTTTACGCCGCCCATGTCTTCAACCCACTTGGCAACCAGACCGAGTACATAGATGCCGTACGTGGGAGGCGTGTTGTACATGGAATCCTTGTCAGCCATGGTCTTCCAATCCAGCATAACTGGATACTTCTCGAGCGGATAGTTGCCGAGCAGATCCTCGCGGACGATAACAACGGTAACACCGGCCGGACCCATGTTCTTCTGTGCGCCGGCGTAGATGACGCCGTACTTGGAAACATCAACCGGCTTGGACAGGATGTTGGAGGACATATCCGCTACCAGCTCAACGCCTGCCGGGGTCTCGGGATCGTACTGATACTCGGTACCGTAGATGGTATTGTTGGCGCAGATGTAGAAGTAGTCGGCATCCGGACGGATATCCAGCTCATCCTGCGTCGGAACGTGGTCGAAGTTGGTCTCCTTGGAGGAGAATGCAGCGTGCATGTCGCCGAACTTCTGTGCTTCCTTGTATGCCTTGGAAGCGAAGCTGCCGGTCAGCGCGTAGTCAGCCTTGCCGGTCTTCAGCAGATTCATCGGGATCGCTGCAAACTGGGTGGTGGCGCCGCCCTGCAGGAACAGAACCTTGTAGTTATCCGGAATGGAGAGTACGCGACGCAGCGTAGCCTCGGTCTCCTTGATGATGCCGTCATATACCTTTGAACGGTGACTCATCTCCATGACTGACATACCGGAGCCCTGATAGTTCAGCATGTCGGCTGCACAGCGCTCAAGCACCGGAACCGGAAGCATGGAGGGGCCTGCGGAAAAATTGTAGATACGATTGTCTGCCATAGTGAATAGCCTGCCTTTCAAATATAAGCGTAAAGACGTTCCCGGTTTACATATCACAGTCTGTCGCGGTGATATTACTTTTATGAATGGAACGTATTATTTATTATAATACAAAGCTCTGCCGTTGGCTACCGAAAAATGTCCCAAAAAATCCGTAATGAATAAACGAATGTCTGCACATTGTGGATAGTTCATGAAAATTAGTAATGCGTAATCAAAAATCAGTATTTTTTTGTGATAGGTGAATGCATACCTGTGAATCACGGCAATTCCTAATTCCTAATTATGTGTTATACTGTATTATAGCACAATAATGTAAGGAGCCAACTCAACTATGCACCACCGCCGACCGGCTGCGCCGCACAGCCACCGTCCCAATCACAGACAGATCAACCGCCTGATGCCATTCACAACGGCGCCGCTGTTCCATGCTCTGCAGCTGCTCGAGACCGGCGACTCCGCGCGGTTTCACATGCCCGGGCACAAGGGTGAGCCGGTTTTCAACACCTATGCGGATATTTTTGCCATCGACTTTACCGAAACCTACGGCACCGGCAACCTGTACACCGGCGAAGGTCCTATCCGCGATGCGGAGGTTGCCGCCGCGCGATATTTCGGCTCGGAGGACTGCTTTTTTCTGACCGGCGGCTCGACACAGGGCATTCTCGCCATGCTCGGCACAGCGGTCGGACGCGGCGGCGCCGTCCTGCTCGACCGCGAGGTACACAAGTCCGTCTGCTACGGCTGCGCGCTGCTCGGCATTACGCCGTATTTCTTTTCTGCACCGCTGATCGAGCCATTCGCGGTTTCCGGTGCGCTTCCGGTCAAGGATGCGGAAGCACAGCTGATTGCGCATCCGGAGATCAAGGCGATCCTTCTGACCTCTCCGACCTATTACGGCATCCGGCGGGCGATTCCCGAGTTTGCCGATCTGTGCCGCGCGCACGGCAAGCTGCTGCTCGTAGACGGTGCACACGGTGCACACTTCCCTGCCGTCGGCCTGCCGACGCCGGTCGCGGAAGGTGCGGATATGGCCGTGCTCTCCATGCACAAAACGCTGCCGTGCATGGGACAGGGCGCCGTTCTGCTCTCCGCGGCAGGCGTGGACCGCCGCGCACTGCGCGAAAACACCATGCTGTTCGGCACGTCCAGTCCGTCCTACCCTATTATGGCGTCCATTGACCTTGCGCGTGCCTACACTGAGGGGCCCGGTCACGCGGAGTACCGCCGCTCGGCGGAAACCTGCGCCGAACTGCGTGCCTATGTGCAGCACCGAACCATGTTCACCGCACTGACCGAGGATCATTTTCCGGCGCTTGACCCATGCCGTCTGACGGTGTGCACCGCCGGAACCGACATCACCGGTCATCAGCTGGCCGATACGCTGTGGAGCGAATGCGGCGTGGCGTGCGAGATGGCGGACGACCGCAATGTTGTGTTCATTCTCACCGGCTCCGACCCGAACGGTGCGATCAGCCGTCTGAAACGCGGTCTGCGGCGCATTTCCAAACGGCGCGAGCTGCTTCCCCTGCCGTCCCTGTCCGCGCCGTTTCCGCCCGCCGAGCGCGTGATGAGCGTGCGCGACGCATGGTTCTCACAGACCGGCAGAGTGCAGCCTGCCGCTGCCGAGGGTCTGGTCTGCGCCCGTCCGGTCACGCCGTATCCGCCCGGTGTGCCGCTGCTCTGGCCCGGCGAGAAAATTACAGGAGCGCACATTGCACTTATCCGTGAAAGATGGTACAATACAATAGATGAAATAACCGTTGTTGTCCATCAATAACGCATCTCATCCAAGCAAACGATAAGTTTCCGCGCAGCAATGCGTATAGGGGGTTACTATTATGAAAATGGTACTGGCTATCATCAATTACGATGATTCGCAGGATGTTATCTCCAGCCTGATGAAAGCAGGCTTCTCCATCACCAAGCTGGCGACCACCGGCGGTTTCCTCAAAGCAGGCAACGTCACGATCCTGATCGGTCTGGACGAGAGCAAGCTGGATGAGTGCTTTGACATCATCCGCGAGCACTCCTCCTCCCGCAAGCAGATCATGCCGGCAACCGCTGAGCTCGGCATGGGCTTTTTCCCGTCCACGCCGGTGCAGGTCGAGGTTGGCGGTGCAACCGTATTTGTACTCAACGTTGAGCGTTTTGAAAAGCTGTGATCTCATTTGACGTACTTGCGGGCAACAATGCGCTCAAAAACAGCCTGAAGCATGCGCTGAACGAGCGTTTTCCGCAGACCGTGCTGCTGTCCGGTGACGATCCGGCGGCGCTCAAAACCCTTGCGACTGTACTCGCGGCCGGTATTTTATGCGAAGGCACGGGCAGTCATCCGTGCGGAAACTGTCTGCCGTGCCGCAAGGTGGAGCAGGGTGTGCACCCGGATCTGATGATCGTGGACGAAGGAGAGGCCGAACTCAAGGTCGATCTAGCGCGTCAGATCAAGGCGGAAAACGCCATTATCCCGAACGACGGCGAACGCCGTGTGACAGTCATTCACCATGCGCAGAATCTCAATCCCATGGCGCAGAACGCGCTGCTCAAGGAGCTGGAGGAGCCGCCTGCGTATGCGTTCTTCATTCTGACCGCCGAGCAGCCGGATTCGCTGCTGCAGACCGTGCGCTCGCGCTGCACTAAATTTGCGCTCGAGCCGTCGCATGCGGCGGTGTCGGACGAGGAGGCGGCAAGCCTGCTTGCACCCTATCTCTCTGCGGTTGCCGAACGGCGTGAGGACCGCATGATGCTCGGTGCAATGGGTCTGGAAAAGACGCCGCGCCGCGCACTCTCAGGCGTGCTCGGCATTCTGCAGGCCGCTGTCCGGGACGCGATTTTCGTCTCGAAGGCTCTGCCTCAAAAGCCGCTGCAGCCTGCACTCCGCAAGCAGACGCAGACACTCGCCGGCGCCGTCAGTACGGAACGTCTGTTGGCGGTCTACGATTTTATTGATGTGCTGATCGACCGTGTGTCGCGCAACGCGGCATCCGCGGCTGTCACCTGCGCATTAACGAGCGATATTTACCGCATCTGTTACGCTTCCTAAGCGTTTCCATCATACAGGAGGAAAACTTTTTGACAACAATAATCGGAGTTCGTTTCAAATCGAACGGAAAAATGTATTATTTCGACCCGCAGGGTCTGGAAATCGCACCCGGTACGGGTGTGATCGTCGAGACAGCCCGCGGCGTGGAATACGGCGACTGCGTGCAGGGCAACACCGATGTGCCCGATCAGCAAGTCGTGCAGCCGCTCAAGCGCGTGGTCCGTGTGGCAACCGAAGCCGATATGAAAACGCTCGAGCGCAACAAAAAGCGTGCCGACGAGGCGTTTATCATCTGCAAGCAGAAGATCGAGGACCGCGGTCTGGAAATGAACCTTGTCACCGCGGAATGCACCTTTGACATGAACAAGCTGCTGTTTTACTTCACCGCAGACGGCCGTGTGGACTTCCGTGAGCTGGTTAAGGACCTTGCGAGCGTGTTCCGTACCCGCATTGAGCTGCGCCAGATCGGCGTGCGCGATGAGGCAAAGATGATCGGCGGTCTGGGCTGCTGCGGCCGCGAGTTGTGCTGCAGTTCGTATCTCGATGATTTCCATCCGGTCTCCATCAATATGGCAAAGGATCAGAACCTGTCGCTCAATCCGGCGAAGATTTCCGGTGTGTGCGGCCGTCTGATGTGCTGTCTCAAGTATGAGCATGAGGCCTACGCCGAGCTGCAGAAGGTCACGCCGCGTCAGGGCAGCGTGGTCGATACACCGGAAGGCCGCGGCAAGGTGATTTCCACCCAGATGCTGCGCGGCACCTGCAAGGTGCAGCTGGACGACAGTCCGGAGCACTCGCTGACCGAGTTCCAGTGCACGCAGTGCTGCATGGTAAAGGGTGCGTGCCGCAACCGTCAGAATGCCGCCGCTATGGCCGAGGAACGCCGTAAGCGCGAGGATCAGGAGGATGCTGCCGCTCCCGCACCTAAAAAGGATGCACCGAAAAAGAGCGAGACTCTGCATCAGAAGCCGCAGCAGCCGCGTCCGCCGCGCAAGCCTGCCCCGCAGCAGGCTGCAGGAGACGAACTGCCCGAAGATGCTCAGAATGAGCTGTCTCCGGACGGTGAAGGTGCGCCGCGCCGTCGCCGCCGCAGAGGCGGAAGACGCCGCCGCAAGCCGAATGGCGAAAACGGTGCTCCGGAACAGAATTCCGGCGAAGAATGAGAAAAAGAGCGAAACCGTATGGTTTCGCTCTTTTTCAGTCTGTCAATAAAATCCGTTTTCGCGATGCTGACGCTGCCGCGCGGCAGCGCGTATCGCATTTGCGGCGCAAATGCATGAAAACCGAGGGCGTGTACCTCGGTTTTCATACTTTCAGAGGGAGAAAGTTTCCGCATGGGAACTTTCGGACGTCCGTGTTTTGCAAAGTCAAAACACAGATTGTCGGAAAAACTGTGGTTTTTCGACAGTCTCAAAAAGAGCCGCTCCCCTCTCTGCAAGCGCAGTGAAGCAAATTGACTTCAATGAATCATGCTTTCTACCATTCTCCTGCTTATTTTGCCGTGGCAGCATACTTATCAACCAGCGTCTGCGCCATTTCCATCGCTGTCTCGCCCTTATTCAGGCGCAGCGACAGATACGGTGTCGAACCGGCATTGAGCAGCAGGCGGCCCTTGAATTCACTGTCGCCGCAGAGCGCGGACAGGCGCGCGAAATCGGTCTCGGAGAAGGTGAGCAGCAGTCGTCCGTCCTGCTGCTTGATCTCCGCAATCCCCTGCTCGCTGGCCTTGGCACGCAGCAGCGCGATATCCAGCAGCGCGATGGCCTCCGCAGGCGGCTCACCGAAGCGGTCGATCAGCTCGTCAAGCATATCACTGCGCTGCTCGTCCGTTCGGATGAGCGCAATACGGCGGTACAGATCGACACGCTGCCCCGCATCCGCAACATAATCGGCGGGAAGGTTGGCAGAAATCAGCAGTTCAGCCGCACAATCAACACGCGGCTTGGGTATTTCGCCCTTCTCCTCCTGCACGGCCTCTTCGAGCAGCTTGAGGTACAAATCATAGCCGACGCTCATCATATGGCCGGACTGCTCGGGACCAAGCACATTGCCGGCACCGCGAATTTCCAGATCACGCATGGCAATCTTGAAGCCCGAGCCGAACGCCGCGAACTCACGAATCGCACCAAGGCGCTTCTGCGCGATCTCACTGAGCGCCTTGCCATGCCGATAGCACAGGTACGCATACGCATGGCGCGACGAACGACCGACACGGCCGCGAATCTGGTGCAGCTGCGACAGACCCATATTGTCTGCATTCTCGATGATAAGCGTGTTCGCGTTCGGAATATCAATGCCGGTTTCAATAATCGTGGTGCAGGCCAGAATATCAATCTCACCGTCCGCCATCTCGTTCATAACCTTTGCGATCTCTTTCTGACCCATTTTGCCGTGAACGATGCCGATTCGCGCATCCGGAAGCCGCTGCTGCCACAGGTTCGCACATCGCTCGATGGACTCCACGCGGTTGTGCAGGTAGTATACCTGTCCGCCGCGTCCCAGCTCACGCCGGATGGCATCAAGCAGCACGCCGTCGTTCTGCTCAAGCACGAACGTCTGCACCGGATGGCGGTTCTGCGGCGGCTCCTCGATGGAGGACATATCGCGGATGCCGGACAGCGCCATGTTGAGCGTGCGCGGGATCGGCGTTGCCGACAGCGTGAGCACATCCACGTTTTTGCTCATTTCCTTGAGCGTTTCCTTGTGCCCGACGCCGAACCGCTGTTCCTCGTCCACGACGAGCAGACCGAGATCCTTGAACTTGATCTTTTTGTTGAACAGCTTGTGCGTGCCGATAACCAGATCGACCGAGCCCGCCTCCAGCTTTTTGAGCAGCGCAGTCTGCTCCGAGCCGGTCTTATAGCGCGTGAGCAGCTCGATCGTGATCGGGTGACCCTGAAAACGCTGCATTGCGGTCAGATAATGCTGCCGCGCAAGCACGGTCGTCGGTACGAGGATAGCCGCCTGCTTGCCCGCGAGAATGCACTTCATCACGGCACGCAGCGCGACCTCGGTCTTGCCGAAGCCGACATCGCCGCACAGCAGGCGGTCCATCGGACGGTCGGACTGCATATCATCCTTGATCTCGGCAATGCAGCGCAGCTGGTCGTCGGTCTCCTCGTAGGGGAAATCCTCCTCGAACTCGCGCTGCCACGCGTCATCCGGCGGGAAGGCGTAGCCCTTGACCTTGGCGCGCTCGGCATACAGCTTGATAAGACCCTCGGCCAGCTCCTTTGCCGCCGCTTTGGCGCGTGCTTTCGCCTTGCTCCAGTCCGCGCCGCCGAGCTTGTTCAGCCGCACGCGCTCGTTGTCACCGCCGCCGATGTATTTGGAGATGAGGTCGAGTGAGGTTGCCGGAACATAAAGGAAATCCGTGCCCGCAAACGCAATTTTGATGAAATCGCGCTCGGAACCGTCCACCGTCATGCGCTCCATTCCGATAAACCGACCGATACCGTGGTGCTCATGCACGACAAGATCACCCGGTGTCAGGTCGGTGTACGACTTCACCTTGTCACGGTTGGACTTCTTGACCTGCGTTTTCTTTCGCCGGGCAAGAACCTGTCCCTCGGTCATGACAACAAGACCGAGATCGGGATACTCAAAACCGGCGGACAGCGTGCCTTCCATGATGTTGACGCAGCCGCCCTTGGGCAGCAGGTCGCTGATTTTTACGTTGAGACCGGTGTCGGTCAGCGCATCCAGCATGTTCCGGCAGCGCAGCGCACTGCCGCACACGACCGCCACCGCGCGTCCCTGCTCGGTATAGCTGCGGATATCGGCAGACGCCATGTCGAGGTTGCCGCCGTAAGCGTTCATCTGGTTGGCAATAAAGTTTTCCAGATGCTGCGGTGTCAGCTCGGCTACGTTGTTGAGAAAGCTGTCCAGACGCAGAATCTGGCGCTTCACGCCGCACACACCGACAAAATCCAGCGCATACTCACCGAGGGCGGGCGGCATTTCGCCGCGCTCGAGCAGAGCAGTTACGTCGTCGGCTACACGCGCGTGGAAATCGCGCACCGCGTCGCGCAGACGGGGCGTGTCCTCGATGATAACGATGGCGTTTTCCGGCAGATAGTCGAACGCGGTCGCCATTTCGGGATAAATGAGCGGCATATACTTGTCCGCTGCGGGCAGCGAACCGGTCTCGCGCAGACGTTCTGCGTCCCGTTCAAGGTTAGTCTGCAAATCCGCGTGCTGCTTCTTCCGGCGGGTCGAGGTGAGTGCCAGAACAGCCTTTGCCAGTCCTGCCGCACCGCCCTTCGCCAGTGCCGGAATGGATTCCATGCACGGCAGACAGCGCAGGCACTCGCACTGCTCCAACCGGCGCTGACTGCCGACGTCGAACGTGGAGATTGAGTCAATCTCATCGTCCCAGAATTCCACGCGGTACGGGTGCTCCGCCTGCGGCGGAAACACATCGAGGATGCCGCCGCGAATGGAAAACTGACCGGTGCCTTCGACCTGTACGCAGCGCTCGTAGCCTGCGCGCGTGAGCGACTGTGCCAGCTCATCCAGCGGCGCGGTTTCACCGGTGGCCAGCGACACGATTGCCGCCTTGAGCGCCTCCGGCGGCATGGTGCGCTGAGCTGCCGCCTGCACGGACGCGACCGCGAAACGCGCCTCGCGCATTTCGTCCAGTACGGCAAGTCGGCGCTGTTCGTAGCCGCGCGACACACCGACTACATCCGCCATCACCAGCTCACGAGAGGGCAGTTGCACAATGTCACGCTCGGAAAAACCGCGCAAATCAGCGGCAAATCGATTCGCAGCGTTGTCATCGTCGGTCAAAACCAGTACCGGACGATCTGTATCCAATCCTAACGCCGCCGCCAGATGCGCCTTGTGGATGGCTGATAAGCCAACCGCCAGCACCGGAGTTTTGCCCTCATCAACGGCTTGTTTTAACTGTTTGTATTCTTTTAGATAAGTTATACTTTTTGTAATTTCTGTCATGGGTTCACCTCGTTGTTGCGGCGCCCGCCGCGTGGGAGTGCGCCCTCCGGCGCGGGGACAAAAAAGGGTAGACACCTACGGTTTCTGCCCTCTTTGAACCCCCGTTTTCCTTAGAGGGCTTGGGTGCAGATGGTGGACTGCGTAAGCGTTGAAAAAGGAGAACGGCAGAGGATTTTTTCTTCCGCGCGGTATCCTCATATTCGCATTTCGGTTACATTACTGTTACACATATCGGATAATCTACGCAGGCGCGGCACAAGGTAAATTGCCCGAAGGGCAAGAGAGGGTACTCTGGAGTATACCCGTGCCGCGCAACTCGTTTGCTGGCGCAGATTATCCACAACCTGTGGATAAAATCAGTGCTTGTTATGAAAATGCGATGGGTATGGTGCTTATAAAATATGTCCATATTTTTATGGCACGACACCAAAAGGGCAGATTTCTCAATCTGCCCTAATGTTATGCGTATTTTTTGCGAAATATGCGTGTTAGTCTGCCTTGTGGCAGGTCTCGCAGTCTGCATCGCAGCCGAGAATCTCAGACGGGTCCTTGCCCAGACGCTTGTAATAGTCGAAAATTGCAGAGCGCAGCGCTTCCTCTGCCAGCACGGAGCAGTGCATCTTTACCGGCGGCAGACCGTCCAGAGCCTCAGCAACGGCCTTGTTGGTCAGCTTGAGTGCTTCCTCCAGGCTCTTGCCCTTTACCATCTCGGTAGCCATCGAGCTGGTTGCGATCGCTGCACCGCAGCCGAAGGTCTTGAACTTAACGTCCTCGATGATGCCGTCGTCCGACACCTTGAGGTAAATCTTCATAATATCGCCGCACTTTGCGTTGCCGACCTCGCCGACACCGTTTGCGTCCTCAATCTCGCCAACATTGCGCGGATGCGTAAAGTGGTCGAGCACCTTTTCACTGTACTGCATAAAATCTATCTCCTTTTTGTCCAATCAAATGAATATATTGCAGGAAAATCAATCGTAGGGCACGACGACCCCGGCGCGCCGAGTCGTCGCGCCCTACGGGATACGTTTCCGCTTATCTTAATGTGCGTGCAGCTCGGTTGCAGCGGTCAGGTTAGGATGACCGTTCTCCCAAACCGGGCTCATCGAGCGCAGGGTCTTAACAACATCGGTGACCGTCTCGATGATATAATCAACGTCCTCCTCGGTGTTCTGTTCACCAAGGGTCAGGCGCAGAGAGCCGTGCGCGATCTCGTGCGGCAGACCGATCGCCATCAGAACGTGAGACGGATCGAGCGAACCGGTGGAGCATGCCGAACCGGTGGAGCCGCATACGCCTGCGTTATCCAGTCGCAGGATCAGGCCCTCGCCCTCAATCGCCTCAAAGACGAACGAAGCGGTGCCCGGCAGACGGTTTACCGGATCGCCGGTATAGTGGGAGTACGGAATGTTTTCCATAATGCCCTTAACCAGCTTATCGGTCAGCTTCTTAACGTATCCCATCTTCTCGTCCAGACCTTCAACGGCCTCCTTCATCGCTGCTGCCAGACCGATGAAGCCTGCGGTGTTCTCGGTGCCGGAAACCAGACCGCGCTCCTGACCGCCGCCGTATACCAGCGGCTCAAGAATGATGCCCTTCTTCACATACAGCACGCCGGTGCCGCGCGGACCGCGGAACTTATGACCGGACAGGGACAGCATGTCGATGCCCATCTCCTGTACGTCGATGTGCATATGGCCGACAGCCTGAACCGCGTCGGTGTGGAACTTTGCGCCAACCGAATGCGCCAGTTCAGCAATCTGCTTGATCGGCTGAATCGTGCCGATCTCGTTGTTTGCCGCCATAACGGAAACCAGTGCGGTGTCCTCGGACAGTTCTGCTTTAAGCTGTTCAAGGTCTACACGGCCTTCCTTATCCACGTTCAGATAGGTAACGCGGTAGCCCTCTTTCTCAAGCGCCTCGCAGGTGTAAAGCACTGCATGATGCTCGATCTTGGAGGTGATGATGTGCTTGCGGCCCTTGGAGGACGGACCGTGCATAAAGCCGCGGATCGCAAGGTTGTCCGCCTGCGAGCCGCCGCCGGTGAATACAATCTCACCCGGTGCATAGTCGTTCTTCTCGTTGACCGGCTCTGCCGCGTTCAGGCACTTGCCGACAACGGTACGCGCATCGTTGAGCGCTTCCTTTGCCGCACGGCCGATGCGGTACAGCGAAGACGGGTTGCCGTAGTTCTCGGTCAGCCACGGCTTCATAGCGTTGAACGCAGTTTCGGACATCGGGGTCGTCGCCGCGTTATCCGCATATACGAATCTCTTTTCCATAGTATATCTGCCTTTCTTTGTCCAAAAAGGTTGTCTTAAATACAAGCTGAACAGGCGGTTTTCGACGCGCGAAAACCCGAGTAAAATGATAGGTTCAGCGGGTACTACTAATATACACCCGAAACGGGTATTTTAGCAAGTGAAAAACTGACGAAACAGCAAGCATATCCTGCTGCATTTTGCATTAGTTTGTGCATTTTGTGTAGTTTTATAAGGAGGTTAGCTTTGTTTTACCGGTGCGTGTGCGTATCGAGGCGCTTTTTCAGCCGTTCGAGCACCTCAGTGTAACGCTCGGAGCGGGCGGTCGGGTTGCCGCGCAGCAGGCTCTTGCGGGTACGGCCGAGTGCGGCTGCCCGCTCGTCAAAGCGGCGCTGCAGCTCGTCGAGCTTGGCCTGCAGCTGCTCGCGTGCAGCTGCGGTCTGCGCCCTGCGCTCATCGGAGCGCATTTCATGCACGGCGGCAAGCTGTTCCTTCGCATCATCCATTTTTTCGGAGAGCTGCGCTTTTGCGTCGGCAAGCTGTTCCTTCGCATCATCTATTTTCTCGGAGAGCTGCGCCTTCGCCTCGCCCACCTTCTCGGTGAACTCGCCGTGTGCTTCCTCCACGCGGTAGGACAGGTTGGTCAGACCGACAAGCGCGGTCTCGGACAGCTGCTGACGCAGCTCGGCTCCCTGCTCGCGCAGACGATCGAGTTCCTCGAGCACCTTGGCGAGATCGAGTGCGCTGCGTACGGATACGATCACATCGCTGATAAATGCCGCCGAAAACAGCACGTCGATCACGATCAACCCGATAAACGGCAGACCGAGCACCAGCTTTTCAATCGGCGGATGAATGACGCTCGTCAGGATCAGGCCGAGAAAGCCCCAGCACAGTGACGAGCGCAGGCAGATATAGCCCTGAAACTGGAATCTCTGCTTGGAGTAATCCCAGTATTTTACCTTGAATATCTTCTCCATCACCACACCGACGATGTATTCAAACACGGTCGCCGCGATCATGCTCGCCAGATACAGCCACACCGGATGCTGCTTTAACGGCAGCGAAACATGCAGCAGGATCACGGCGCCGAAGCCGTAAATCGGCAGCATGGGGCCGCGCAGGAAGCCGCGGTTGACCAGTCTGCGCTGTCCTACCGAAACCACGGTGGACTCAAAGCACCAGCCGAGCATACAGTACAGGTAGAAAACCAGCAGCCACTGGGCGGCGGAATAACTGTAATACACGCTCTCACTCCTCACGATTCGGATTTCGTATTTATCTATTTTATCGAATTTTTTGACTTTTTGCAAGGGGAACGATATAATAGAATCATACTATTTTAATAGGAAGGGCAGGAACGCCTAATGCTGAATTTTAATCTGCACACCACGACTGAGATTGTATTTGGTAAAGATATTGAGGAACAGATCGGCCCGCGTCTGAAAGAGCTGGGAGCACACCGCATTTTAGTGCACTTCGGCGGCTCGAGCGCCCGTACCTCCGGTCTGCTGGACCGTGTGGAAAAGAGCTTGTTTACGGCGGGTCTTGCCTTTGTTGAACTGGGCGGTGTATCGCCGAACCCGAAGGTATCGCTTGTCCGCAAGGGCATTGCACTGGCAGAGCGAGAGGGCATCGACTTTGTACTGGCAGTCGGCGGCGGCTCGGTAATCGACTCGGCGAAGGCCATCGCCATGGGCGTTGCCACCAAAACCGATCCGTGGCAGTTTGCATCCACCGGCACAAAGCCGGATACCACGCTGCCGGTCGGCACTGTGCTGACACTGGCAGCCTCCGGCTCGGAAAGCAGCAACTCCTGCGTACTCACCAACGAGGAGACCAAGGAGAAGCGCGGTATCACGAGCGAGACCAACCGTCCGCGCATCAGCTTCCTTGATCCGGAGAACACCTATACTGTGTCCAAATTCCAGACCGGCTGCGGCATTGTGGACATCATGATGCACACGCTCGAGCGTTACCTCACGCCGGAAGGCGGCGAAAGCGACATTACCGACCGCATTGCCGAAGGTCTGCTCATTGCCGTGCGCGATGCCGGCCGCCGGGCAATCGCCAATCCGCGCGATTATGAGGCGCGTGCGTCCCTGATGTGGGCCGGCAGCGTTTCGCATAACGATTACACCGGCTGCGGCCGCAAGCGCCTGTTCCCGGTGCATAAGCTTGAGCATGAGCTGTCCGCGTTCCGTGATGAGATTGCACACGGTGCCGGTCTGTCCGTGCTGTTCCCGGCCTGGGCGCTGTACGAAATGAAGAACGACTTTCCGCGCTTTGCTCAGCTCGCGAACCGCGTATTTGGCGTGGAGATGGATTTCCACCATCCCGAGCGCACCGCACGCGAAGGCATCCTGACCATGAAGCGCTTCTTTGAGGAGATCGGCATGCCGACGCATCTGTCGCAGCTTGGCATCAAGCCGGAGAATTACGCACAGCTGACCGCAAATACCGTCCGCACGGTCAAGGGTCCGGTCAAGAGCTATTCCGCACTTGATGAACAGGCTATCATCGAGATTTATAAGCTGGCGGAGTAAAACCGCCTGTGACAAAGGCAGCGCAATAAGCGTAACAGCTGCGAAGGGAAGGCTGTGCAGCAGCCGCCCCCTGTATCTCATCGCTATCGAGAACAAATGAAAGCAGGGATTTTATGCAAATTGTAGATACCGGCGTACTGACTCCGTCCTTCATGGACTTCTCACTGCCGTCCGAATTTGCGAAAAGTGCGCTGTATTACTGCCCGCAGTTCGGTCAGTTCATCTGTAACAGCGATTACCGGATTGAGCGAAACGGCATTGATCAATACCTGCTGATCTACATCAACAGCGGCTCGCTCTGCATCCGCACAGACGGTATGACCGCTGAGGCGCATGAGGGCGAAATAGCGCTGTTCGACTGCCGCAAGCCGCACTGCTACTGGTGTCCGGACAAGGTTGACTTCTACTGGTTTCACTTCAACGGTGCAAGCAGCAAGCAGTACACCGAATATCTGACCGAGCGCTTTGGCCTTGTGCACGAAAAGCAGCCGATGCTGTCGCTCAAGGACCAGTTCCGCACGGTTGTGCACTCGGCGCAGTACGGCATGAGCACGCAGTTTGCCTCCATGAACGAGCACCAGATTTCCATTGCCGTCCACAGCATTCTGGGCGGTCTGGCATCGCAGACCGTGCGAACCACCGTCATCAGCGAGCTGCTTGCACCGGCACTGGCGTACATTCACGGTCATTTTGCCGATGACATTTCGCTGAACGACCTTGCCGAGATGTGCGGCATCAGCAAATCCCACTTTATCCGCAGCTTCAAGCGATACGTCGGCTGTACGCCGCATGAGTATCTGCTGCAGTACCGTCTGCGTCAGTCCAAGCGTCTGCTGCTGTCCAGTGACCTGACCGTTGAGCAGATTGCCGAGGACTGCGGCTTCAACAGTGCATCGCACTTTGCGCGGGCATTCCGGCAGGAAACGGATATTTCACCGACGGCGTTCCGGTCAATTTCCTTCTAAACGCACAAAGAGACAGACCGCAAAACGGTCTGTCTTTTCTTCTTGTAAATCATAATTCCGGCTGTCCGCAATGTGCTTCGTGCGGCAGCACGCATTCAATCGAATTTGCGAAGCAAATTCATAAAAAGGCGGGGCGTGTACGCGCAGCGCGACCGAGAAGTCGCGCAAGGATAGCGCCTGCCTTTTTATACAAGGGACGAAAAAATGTGTCCGCAGGACGCGGTTTTTCGTCGAAATTCGATTAAAACCGTGGTTTCAATCGAGGGCGAAGCCTTTAGCCGCCCAGACCCAGAGGAGAGAACAGCACATAAATGCCTGCCAGCAGGGTGAATGTAACTGCAATGACCGGCTTGCGATACTTCCACGGGGTCATATCAACAACCTCAAGATCAGGCAGTACATAGGCTTCCTTGCGCGGTGCAGCCTTGGTCAGAATCGCCATCAGGATCAGGTCAATTGCGAATGCGCCTACTTCAAAGTACAGGAAGTGGAACGGCAGAAGGTTCATCATCAAGCCATAACATACGATATGGACAATGATGGCAGCCTTCGGTGCGAAGCTCGGCATGCGCGGAGCCAGAATACCCATAACAACGATGGCCAGAACCGGAACGCCGTAGTAGCCCCACATCTGATTGAGGAAGGTGCTGATGCCGGCCGGCAGATACAGCAGAAACGGTGCGATAATAGATGAACTGAATAACGCCGGGCGCTACCAGAAAGATCGGGCAGAATACGCAGGTAAGACCGGTCAGCAGAGAGCCCTTCTGTGCTTCCTTCAGGTTCTTAGCGCCGAGTACGCGCTGCATGATGGACTGGTTGGTGCACCAGTAAGAGATGTGATTGATACCACAGCCAAGTACGATCATCGGCCACGGAATGTACGGCGGCTGTGCGTCAGCAGGCTGGATCGCATTCAGGTGCTCCGGAGAGGATGTAGCGAAAATGCGGATGCCTTCTGCGATGCTGCCGTCGCCCAGTGCGATAAATGCCAGAACCGGGATCAGGATGACCGCGCCGATGATAAAGATGATGCCGTTCAGAGAGTCCGATACGGCTACGGCCTTCAAGCCGCCGAAGATTGCATAGATACCGCCGATTATGCCGAGTGCAACGCACATTACGGTGGTTGCCATGAAACGGTTGCCGCCCATCAGTGCGGTAATGCCGAAGATACGCTCCATCGCTACCGAGCCTGCGTACAGCACCAGCGGCAGCATGGCTACAATATAAGCGACAAGGAAAATGAACGATACAATGACGCGGGTTGCGCGGTCAAAGCGGCTTTCCAGAAATTCCGGGATAGTGGAAATGCCGAGCTTGAAATACTTCGGGATGAAGAACAGTGCCATCAGCGTCAATGCGATCGGGCACATGGTCTCCCAGCCCATTGCAGTCATGCCGGCTGCATAGCCCTGACCGTTGCGGCCTACCAGCTGCTCTGCGGACAGGTTGGTCATCATCAGAGAACCAAAGATAACCAGACCGCTCAGGCTTCGGCCTCCAAGGAAGTAACCGTCTTTGCTGGTCTCGTCCGTTCCCTTGGTTTTAAGCCAGCTTACGAATGCCACCGCTACAGTGACAAGCACAAATGAACCCAGTGTAAATACCATTTTCTTGAAACCCCTCTTGTTTGCTGTGTAAATACGCTGCCACGGGTGTTTGCAGCAGCGTGTCCCTCCTTTTCTCTGCAGCCTGCAGGATAATCTGTACAGAATTGATAATTTTGTCTATCTCATCCAACTTCATTCCATAGCAATGCCCCCTGATTCTGCTTGGGCAGGAGCAGGGGGCACCACCATATAGAGAAATAGAATGAGAGAAAGGATCTTGGAAATTTGCGTTTGTCCATAACGGATTGGCAGAACGTTGGAGCGTTTTCCTACCGATCCGGAGAGAGGATCTTACGCGTGAACATTATCGCACAATCTGCGTTTGTGCAAAATGCAGTTTTCTTAGTGGAGCTGCGTCTTCAGGGTATCCAGGCGCTCCTGCGCGTTGTCCGGGGTAACTACGTCAGAACCAGAATCAACGAACTCGTCAACGGTCTCACCGTCCAGAACCTGAACCATGGTCTCAACAGCCTTATAGCCCATCTCGTAAGCCATCTGGGCGACAGACATCGTCATCTGGCCGGCCAGAATTGCTTCACAAGCAGCGCGGTCACCATTGAAGCCGAGGAAGATGGTGTTCTTGTATGCGTCATGGCCCTGCGCTGCACGGGCTGCTGCCATAGCCATATCGTCGTTGTTTGCGCAAATGATTGCGATGCCTTCCGGATGTGTCTGCATGATAGCTTCCATAGCGGTGGTAGCGCGGTCAGCAGTTGCGTCTGCGTACTGTACTTCGCCGCTCAGGAAGGTACCGCCTGCTTCTTCAACGCCAGCCTTGTAACCGTTCATGCGAGCGGTGTTGGTCTGGTCGCCCTGTACGCCTGCGATCTCAATGCACTTGATATCGGTCCAGCCGGCAGCCTTGGCAGCCTCTACAGCAGCCTCGCCGCCCTTCTTGGCAGCAGCTTCGTTACCGGTACCTACGAAGGACTTAACCTCCGGTGCCGTGAAGTTGGTGTCGATAGCAACAATCGGCAGCTTGGTGCCGCTGACGAGCTGCGCCGCGGTATCCGACTGCAGCGGAGAGATAATAACGCCGTCATAGCTGCCGGAGCTGAGGTCGGTCTCGATCATGTTCTGCATTTCATCGAACGCGGTCTCAGAGCTTGGACCCTTAACCTCTACCGTAACCTTGTCCGAATGCTCGGAAGCATAGTCCTCAGCGCCCGACTTTACATACTGCCAGTACTCGGCAGCCAGGGTCTTCAGGATAACGCTGACCTTGTAGCTGCCGCCGGAAGCGGATGCGCCACCGTCATTACTGCTGTCATCGGTCGAGGCAGAATTGCCGCCGCCGCATGCGGTCATCGACAATGCCATCGCTCCTGCCAGCAACATCGCTAACACTCTCTTCTTGTTCATAATTTTTCTCCTCTCTTTTTTCGGGCCCTGCTCTCTCAGCGCCCTTTTACGCTTGTGTATTTCACACTTGCGTGTACTCTTTATCAGCAGTCCCTATTGATTTTCTGTTGGATGAAATTCAAGAGGGACCGGACAACAAAATAATGAAAACGGGAATAGTGTAGATGCGATTGTAAAAGGGGTATTGCGATTACTATTTCATTAGAAACCCGCCTTGCGGAGGTTCTCACGACCGATGGTCGCCTTTTCGAGCGGTACGTCGAAGGACTTGACCGGGAACAGATCCTGCTCTACGACGCACCAGCCGTCGTAGCCGCACTCGTCGAGTGCCTTATGCATTGCAGCGAAGTCAATGCTGCCCTTGCCCGGCTCAACCATGATATCCTCGGTAACAGCCTTGGCAAAAGACCACTTGTTTTCGTCCATCTTAGCCTTGACTGCCAGATCGCAGTCCTTGAAATGGATGTACGGGATACGCTTCGCCCACTTCTTGTAGAAGGAAATCGGCTCGCCGCCGCCGTACACATGG
>OGXP01000989.1_pt1 | contig 27112 bp, 15 predicted proteins | sample 1576351 | NCBI WGS metagenome assembly OGXP01 (sample SAMEA3541517, study PRJEB24748) | human gut metagenome | biome: human gut; feature: human-associated habitat; material: faeces | place: China | collected 2012
TGAAAGGAGTCACCAAAGGAGGATAACCCAGCTTGGGCCATACATATTCCACTTCATCAAAAAGCATCACAAGCAGATCATCCAGACTAAGTTCCGGCTCATTCTTACTCCTTAATATCATATTGATGCCGGAATGCACTCCTTTCAGGTCTGCCATCATGGAACCCATCATGCCACCCGGCAAACCACATTTCAGTAGAAGCGAAGACATATATTTGTTGGTAGGATCCATAAAATAACCCAGAAAATCATCAATGAATTCTTGCGTCATCGCACGAGCTTTCATATATGCTTTCATATTTATGTCGGGAACCTGGAAGCCTAAATCTTTCAACATAGCCTGCACAGAGATTACGTCCGGATGCACTTTGCCCCAAGACATCGGCTCCATAGCTACATCAATGATATCCGCACCATTCTCGCAAACCTCAAGGATAGAAGCCATAGACAATCCCGGCCCACTATGACCATGATATTGAATCAATATATCCGGATGTTTCTCCTTGATAGTCCTGACCAATTCTCCTAACATACCCGGACGACCGATACCCGCCATATCCTTCAAGCATATTTCAGGTGCACCAGCCTCAATCAGTTGATCGGCAATTCGGGCATAATACTCAACAGTGTGTACGGGAGAATAGGTGATACAAAGAGTTGCCTGCGGAATCATACCTGCTTCCAAAGCATATTTAATAGAAGGAATGATGTTTCTCGTCTCATTCAGTCCACAGAAGATACGGGTGATATCCACTCCTTGCGCATGCTTGACTTTATACATCAGTTTACGCACATCTGCCGGAACCGGGTACATGCGCAACGCATTCAATCCGCGATCGAGCATATGCGTTTGAATACCCGCTTCTTTAAAAGGTGCGGTAAAAGCACGGACAGCCTTATTAGGATTTTCGCCGTACAACAGATTCACTTGCTCAAAAGCACCGCCATTCGTTTCAACTCTGGCAAAACAGCCCATCTCAATAATCAAAGGAGCGATACGGACAAGCTGATCAACCCGAGGTTGATATTTACCGGAAGATTGCCACATGTCCCGATAAACAAGACTGAATTTAATTTCCTTTTTCATCATAGCCAATAATAAGTGATTTTTTCTTCGGTTAACTTCACATATACAAATATAACGGATTATTTTGACATATAGTCAACAAAACACCTTAATAAGCCTATTTAAAAAGATGTTTTATATCATAATGACAGAACAAAGCTATACTATGTATGTAACTATCATAAATAACAAATCAAATTGTTTTATGTTCGCATTTATTCTTTTAAGAAATGCTTTACTGACATATATACAATAAAAGATGCACAGATCACCGATCATAAATCGATTCTCTGTGCATCACTACTACTCTAAAGCCACTTTTAAGACAAAACTAACTAAATTATGCAGCCGGATCCGGTGCTTCCCCGTTATCTCCCTTACCATCATCGCCGGAATCAGGATTACCACCATTATTACCACCGTTACTACTTCCATCCGTATAATCCGTCTCAATCTCCACACGACGAGTGATACTCATATCTTCCAACGTATCCTTAAAGATTTTTCCCGGATAAAAAATAATCTTTCTTTGAACGATTGACTTGGACGAAACATCTTTCTCATCATCCGCACTCTTGGCACGGATAGTAGGACTGAAAATACCGAACTCACCCAACTGAACGCTCTTTCCGTCGTCAATATCTTCAGCCATCTTGTCTACCAGACCGCTGACCACCAAATCGACCACCTTACGATGGACACCACAAAGCTGACTCACCTTGCGACACATCTTTGCAAAATTCACCTTACCGGAACGAACCGATTTTGCTACATACTTTTCGTTTTTGTCCTTGTCAAAACCGAACACACGTTTTGTTACTACATACTGTAAAGCCATAATTATTAAAGTTTAAATGGTTAAAAAAATAAAGGTTTACTGTTGCCATTCGTTTTGTTTGAATGACTCTGCAAAGATATAACAAGGCACAAACCGTCCAGTCCCCTTTTGTCCCCATTGCATCTCCATTTAATATTGACGGATTGCTAAAATAAAGCAATAATTCGCTAGCTACCAACTACATATCAAAATTAATTAATTTCTCCCCAAGCACGTTCATGTGATACTCCTCAAGCTAGCCAAGCGGATAAATCAAGCACCAATGAACTACAAGACTAAATTACGTACATCAGTACATTCATTCATTATAAAAAGACCCTACTTTTACAGCCGGCTTTCATTACAATTCAATCAACCATTATATGAAAACAAAATTTATCTATGCATTCAGCGCATTTCTACTCCTACATTCAGCATGTAAAGATGATGAAGCAATCACCGTGCCGAACAGCGAAGAAAGTACTGTCGTAACACCTGCAAGCACTTTTAACAGAGCAATGGTTGCGAGTTACAATACCATATTCAATAATAGCACTATTGAAGCAATAGAACGTAAAGGGGTACTTATCAGCTGGAGGTGGCTGTCCGGTGATTCGGACAATATCGCCTTTGACATTTACCGGAAAACGAATGGAGGAACCTTCCGCAAGTTAAACCCTACACCAATCACAAATAGTTCCAACTACAAAGACCTGACAGCAGACATTACTTTAAACAACGAATATCAGGTACGCATTTCAGGCACAGAAGATATATTGTGTTCCTGTACATTCACACCGGAAATGGCTCGTTACTTCTATCGTTCAATTCCTTTAAATATGAACAGCCTACCCACGACTTCCGAACCATACAAAGTATCAGATGCAGCTATTGGTGACCTGGATGGCGACGGAGAATATGAAATCGTGATAAAACGTGAAACAACTTCCATTGACAACTCTTACACAGGGTTGGCAGAAGGGAGTTGTCTCTTAGAAGCCTACCGGCTAAGCAATGGCGCCTTCATGTGGCGAATTGACTTAGGCGTTAACATACGTCAGGGAAGCCACTATACCCCTTTTATCGTATATGATTTGAATGGAGACGGGAAAGCCGAACTTGCAGTCCGTACTTCCGAGATGACTACATTCGGAGACAAAAAGGTAATCGGTGATACCAATAATGACGGACGAACAGACTATGTAGACAGAGATCCTAAAAGCGCCACTTATGGAAAAATTCTGGAGGGCCCTGAATTCCTATCCGTCATTGACGGAACCACGGGAGCAGAAATAGCACGTACTGATTACATCGGACGTGGAGTCAAATCTGTTCAGGAACAATACTGGGGCGATAAGACAGGAAACCGCATGGACCGTTTTCTAATGGCTGTCGGACACTTTAACTCACAAAAAGGAAAGGCCAGTATCGTAATGTGTCGCGGATACTACAAGAATTTCCAGATTACAGCATTAGACTTGCAGGGAAATGAACTAAAACAACGTTGGCATTTTGACACTTTCCCCAATTATCAGCACTATTGCGGGCAAGGCAATCATAATTTGGCAGTAGGAGACGTTGATAATGACGGGAAAGATGAAATAATCTATGGAGCTTGTGCCATCGACCATGATGGAAAAGGACTATACTCAACAGGCCTTGGACATGGTGACGCCCTGCATCTGGGAAAATTTGACCCGACTATAGAAGGGCTACAAGTCGTATGCTCCCATGAAGAACCCCAACATTATGGAGATTGCGGCGCAGAAATGCGGAATGCAGCCACCGGAGAGATTCTTATGCGCATACCCGGCAATGGAAAAGATGTAGGCAGATGCATGGTGGCCGATATAGTCCCCGAAATAGCAGGTTGTGAAATATGGACAATACCGGAAAGAAAAGAAGGAGAAACCGCTGCAGATGCGAAAATGTACTCTTGCAAAGGTGTCTTATTAGGTGAAGCTCCCAAATATAAATCCGGCACCAATACTTTCTCTTGTAACATGGGAATTTGGTGGACAGGGGCTTTGAACAGACAATTATTAGATCGTGGAATGGTGATAGCCTACCCTTTACAACGAATGTTTGAAGGTGAAAAACATGGAGTGATAACCGCACATGGTACAAAAGAAAATCCTTGCTTCTACGGAGATATCTGGGGAGACTGGCGCGAAGAAATGATATATGTCACTCCTGACTATACGGAGCTACGTATCTTCACCACTGATTTTGAGACTGATTACCGTTTCCGTCCGTTAATGGAAGATCCTATCTACCGACTTAGCGCCACTCATCAGAATGTAGGCTACAATCAGCCTACTCATCCCGGTTTCTACCTGGGTTCTGACCTGGATAAGCAATGATATCCCGTTACGGAGGGCCTTTCAGCTCTCCGTATCTGCATCCATATCTTTCTTCACGGGTTCCTTCCTATACTGTGACGGTGATTTTCCAAACGAGCTTTTGAAACATTTGCTAAAATAGAAAGGATCATTTATACCGACTTGAAAACCTATTTCCGATACATTCAAATCAGTAGTAAGCAATAACTCGGCCGCTTTCTTCATCCTAAGAATACGGACATACTCATTAGGAGAGCATCCTACAATAGCTTTTAATTTCCCATAAAAAGAAGTACGTCCGATGCCTAATGACGGTGCGTACGTTTCAAGTTTAAACTCGGCATTCCCCATATTCTTCTCGATAATGACATGAAGTTTATCCAGAAAGACCTTATCCCTATCAGTAGTATTAATGAATGGCTGCACCGTACCCGGTTCACTGGCAAACTTCCGCTGCAGCTTTTCACGCTGCTCTATCAGTTTCACGATACGCATCAACAAGTATTTCACACTGAAAGGTTTGGTGATATAAGAATCCGCTCCTACCCGTATCCCTTTTAACTGGTGCTCCTCGGAAGAATAAGCAGTAAGTAGAATTACCGGTATATGACTGATATTAAAATTGGCTTTCAACCGCTTCGTAAACTCAAAACCATCCATTTCGGGCATCATCACATCGCAAACTACAATATCCGGTTGCTCATCACCCAGTTTCTCCAAGCCTTCCGCTCCATTAGCGGCTGTCGATATAGTAAAATATTTGCCTAGCTGGGTTTCAAGAAGTCCCCGCACGTCATCATCATCATCAATCACCATTACTTTATACTCTTTGAAAGGCTTATTGACCGAAGAATCCGAAATATCCGGCACCTCTCCGGATATCAACGAATCTGTCGCAACTTCTTTATTAACTAGCGGATGCTCTGCCGTTGAAGTCTCGATCATGTCCGCTTCGTCATAATCTGATTCCGATAAAGGTATTGAGACAGAAAAACAGGCTCCTCCAAATTCCGAATCCGTATATTCTATTTTCCCCTTGTGGACTTTGGCAAGTTCCGAAGTCAAATGTAATCCCACTCCCGTACCCTCCGAAGTATAATGAATCTGTTCAAAACGTACAAACAGCATATTCCGTTTTTCATAAGGCACTCCGGCTCCATTATCCGAAACACTCAATATAAACATATCACTCGCTACCGAAAAGTCAAGCCTCATCACAATCTTTCCACCTGCCGGAGTGTTTTTAAAAGCATTCGACAGTAAATTGTAGGCAATCTTATCCATTTTGCTTCTGTCGAGCCATATTTTTTGTTTATACTCATTCGATTCAAAAAGGAAATCAATCTTTTTCTTTTCAGCCATCTCCTTAAACGTCTGATAAATATCATAAAAGAAACGTTCGGCGTCCGTCCACTCCAGTTTCAATTCCATTTTATTATTCTGCAATTTCCTGAACTCCAAAAGCTGGTCAATCAGACGAAGTAAACGAGTCGAGCTTTTCGATAAAAGTGTAAGTTGTCTATTAATCAGTGGCGCTATGTTTTCCTGACCCGCCAAGTCCTCAATAGCCCCCCTGATAATGGTCAACGGGGTACGGAACTCATGAGATATATTCGTAAAGAAACGCAATTTGTATTCGGTCAACTGTTTCTCAACTTCTACTGCCATATTCAGACGATGCATCTTAATTATCAGTCTCGAAACAAAGAAAGCAATCACTACACCTAATATAATATAAAGTACAATCGCCTGCCAGGACTTCCACCAAGGTGGGAGTACAATAACCTCCAAGCTCGTCTCCTGCTCGCTCCATACCCCAAAACTATTGCAACCTTTCACCTTAAATACATAAGTTCCCGGGGGCACATTGCGGTAAGTTGCCATATTATTACGCGACACAGGATTCCAGCCTTGCTCATATCCTTCCAGATAATAGACATATTGGTTAAATTCCGGAGCATGATAGTTCAACATAGTACACTCAAGATTGAATGAATTCTGATTGTGTTCCAATACGATCCTTCCAATACTCGTGATACTCTCCGACAAAGGAGATTCCTCCCCCCTCGGACGTACACCAGTTCCGTTAATCCACAGTCCGGTGATAACCACCGGCGGCGCATACGTGTTGAAATTAATCCCCGAAGGATTGAATGTATATACACCGTTATAGCTGCCGAACATCAGTTCCCCATTCTTCTTTCTCCAACACGACAACTCATTAAAGATAGCAGCATGCCTGTTATTAGAGAAAATAAAGTTTTCAAAACGCTCTGTTTTCAGATTAAACTTAGAGATTCCACTCTCCGTACTGACCCATATATATCCCTCTTCATCTTCCAGAATAGCCTGAATCGTCTCATTAGACAAGCCATTATCCGCGTTATAATGTTTGAACCAGGATTTCTCAAGAGAATCCTCTCTCACTAGCAGATTCAGTCCACCACCGGTAGTCCCCATCCATATACGCCCCTTACTATCCTCAAAAATAACTTTTACCTCATTATGGCTAAGCGATTGCCGGTCTTCCGTATGCAGATGCAAATTTATATATTTATTCTCATCATGAATCAATTCATCAGGCCGGAAGACAACCACTCCATCATTGGTTCCTACCCATATCAACCCCTCTTTATCCTGTATCATCGACCTCATCATGCTCTGATGCTTATTATGGAAAACAAACTGGCGGAACTCAACTTTCCCCCGGCGGCGTTCGCCCAAATGCAGCCCACCACCGAAAGTTGCCATCCACATCCGGTTCTCCTTGTCACGCATTACCGTAAATATGTTGTTGCTCGACGAAGTCTGCCCGGCGCGATCATGCAGACTATATTTCTCGGCAATACCGTCCCCTTTCGGTGAGAAGATATATAATCCGCCCCCTTTTGTCCCCAGCCATTTATACCCCAGCGTATCTTCAGCTATTGAGAAAGGAAGTCCACCGGAAATACGATGTTCATAAGATTGCCGCAAAGTAGAATCACAAATATGCAGATTCCCGTCCCGTGTTCCAAACCAATAACGCCCGTTCTTATCTTCGTAAATCAACCGTACCGCATTATCCCTGTCCACATTTCCACCGGGAGCCGGATAAAAGATATCAAAAGGATAATTACTCAAAGAAATTTTGGTAACTCCCGCCAATTCGGTTCCCACCCAGATTTCTCCGGATTCATCTTCTGTGACACACAGCAGGTAATTTGTCGCCAAATCGTTATCCGCCGTATAATGATACATCTTTCCGGTCTTTTCATCAATAGCAAACAGACCATTGCCAAATGTCGTAATCCATATAATATTACGGGAATCATGGTATACCTGAAAACGCTCCTGGCTGATAAGAGAAAGTATATCCGGAGAAATCAACCTTAAAGGCTCGAAAAGATTGTCCGGGCGATGTCTCCACAAAGTACCCGACATATTATATACCCACACATGCCCTCTATTGTCTGTATAAAAGTTTGCGTTTCGCAGATTATTACCTTGAAAATACTTTCCTGCCGAAACCAAAGCCTTCGTGTTCGTGTCATAAGCATACATATCCCCATTTGTCGCAATCAGGAGAAGGCCGTTATCCAACAAACAAGAACGCGTATGAGATATCTTTTCCTTTCCTGCAAAGGAAATAACCGGCTGAAAACATTTGCGTTGCTTATCAAAGACCACAATACGGTCGCCCGCCACAAAATACAAATCTTCCGCTTCCTGCGCACTAAAGAAGGTAGTCCCTTCTTGCATGGAGTTAACCTTGTCATGCGCCACCATAAACAATTCCTTTTCACCGCCTAGCCATATCCTATGCTCTGAATCCTCGAATATAAATGAAACAGCCCTTCCATCCAGCTTTGCATGGGCAGGCGTCCATGCTTCCAGTTTACCGTCATTATGACGCACGCGGCAACATCCTTTATCTCCCCACATCCACACATCACCATTTGACGCCACCATCAGTTGGGTGAAAATCTTCTGTGTATTTTGGGGATCATAGTCTACCATTGTCTCCAGTCTCGAATCATAACAAAGCAATGTATTCGAGAAAGTACGTATCCAAATATATCCGTTCTTATCTTCAGTAATGCTACGAATACGGCTATCAGAAAGGGCATACGATGTTCCGAGCCCGGGATGCACTACCATAAATTCCTTTCCGTTATATCGGTTAAGCCCGTTAATGGTTCCCATCCACATGAATCCGCGGCTATCCTGCATCATACATCGAATTGTATTTTGGGACAAACCGTTATGGTCGGTAATAGTACTAATATTCAATATATCAAAAGCTGCGACCTTGTTATAAAAAAACAGGGTAATCAAGACAATACAAATGCGCCACATGGTGTTTGGATTTAAAAGACTAACGCAAATATAAATGATAAAATTCGGAATTCCTGCACAAATTCTTTAAGAATATGGAATTTTTAGGGTGTTTGAACTGGGATACATGAAATCGTACAGCCGTCAAGGTGCGTAACTGGCAAATCGCATACCTTTGCCACATACAAACGAGGATCCCCCCGTCTGTATGCTAAGAGAAAACCACAATTAATAATATATTTAAAAGTAACATTTATGAAAAACATGTATTTGACAGCAGTGTTGGGGTTACTTATTCTGGCCGGATGCAGTAACAACAGCGACTACGAAGGCCCGGATACACCAGGAAACAAAGCCGAAATATGGGCTACCATCAGTGAGCCCCTGTCCCGGGTCAACGGAACGACATGGGCTGTGGGAGATTGTATAGGTGTATCTGTTACCAATGGGGATAAAGGCAGTACAAATGTCCAGTATCAGTATTCGGGGGACATGAACCAGCCATTCATCGCCACAGGTGAACGCAATGACATCTATATCAAAGGAAATGGCACTGTAGAACTAACAGCTTATCATCCATACACAGGTAACAGTGGGATTATAACAAACCTGTCCCTTACCACATCAAGCGAAATGCAGGAGCCGGCAAAACAATCTGCTATCGACTGTATGTTTGCCCAAGCCACAACTACCCGTGAGAACCCCAAAATCAATTTCCAGTTTACTCACCAAATGAGTCTCCTGAACCTGGACTTCAAATATAGTGACGGAAGTCTGCCAGGGAAAGTGTCATACACCCTAAAGGGTATCATCATCAAAGGTTCTTTTGATACGACAACAGGCATCGCTGTCCCGAATGAAGAAGCCGGTAAAGAAAACATCAATAGAGAGGTTGCCTCATCTATGATTTCCTCATTAATCTTATTTCCCCAAACAATGGAAGAAATAGAAGTTGAAGTTGTAGCAGATGGCATATTATACCAACAGAAAATAGAGAATATGGAACTGGAAGCAACCACTATACATTCCTATACTGCTACAATGGAAGTGGACGGTTCCGGCATTACAATCAGTAAAAACGGAGTTGCCGACTGGAAACCGGGTACCGGTGGTGAAATCAATTCAACACCAGACCATCCAAGTACAGACACCTCTGCCGGAGTTTCCAACTGGGGCAGTACAGGCAACAGCCAGGATATCAAGTCTGAATCAGCCGAGGAATAAGCCCTGATCCTCCCCCCCCCCAAAAAAAGACTAATTATTAACAAGATTAAATCAACAAAGATATGAAACGGAAACAATTTATATATGCAGCATTATTTATCTGTGCCTTGTTTGCAACATCATGCTCTCAAGACGAAAATACAGAAATGTCTCAATACGAGTTAAATCAACTCCATATCAATATCACAGATATGGGAATCAGCAAAATCGATGACGGCAAAACACGTGCCACCACAGATGACAAATATCAAACTACATTTACTGATGGAGACCAGATAGGGCTATTCGCCGTGAAAAACGGGCAGATCGTAGATAATATAGAAAACGTTTGTTTACAATACAACGCAACACATAAAGTATGGATGCCTGCAGGTGGTTCTTTATCATACAGCCCGAATTTGGAAGGTGCTGTCTATCATGCCTATTATCCTTATAAAGAAGATGTCACCGCATCCTTTCAAGCGAGCGCTTCAGACCCTTTCGCCGAGCTTGCGAATAACTGGATTGTCGGTAGCGATTTGAGCAAAGAGAACTATGCCAAATCCGACCTGATGACAGGTGCGGCACAAGCAGAGCTGTCCGGTAAGAACTATACATTAGAGTTGACCATGAAACATCGTCTGGCAATGGTTGTTATCCAGCTGCCTACCAGAACATACAAATTTACCAATACGGAACCGACACTTAGTTCTTATAGTATCCCGGCATCCAATCCAACCTTTACAGTGACTAAGGATGGGAACGCAACGGAAGAAATAACACCCTATTATGAAGAAAAGACAGACATGTACCGTCTGCTTATCAATCCGGTGACTGCCTATACTATAAGCGGCAGATTTACTTCCGGTGAAAACAAAAAATACGATATCGAAATTACAGGAATAAACGAAGGAACATACGCACCTTACACCATTGACGGAGGAACACAGGAAATTACCCACGAACTGAAAATCGGAGACTTGTATTGTTCGGACGGCTCTCTAATCCCGGTAGACCAACTGGACGGATTATCACAAGATGAAAAAGACAAAGCAATCGGAGTTGTCTATCATATCGGAACAACAGATGCCATCGTTGCAGACTTCCCGGGATGTTCGCACGCAATTGTACATGCATTGGCACGCGCCAGTGACACCAAGCAGAGATGGGGAAACGCCTCCAGCGTATCCGATAAAACATGGTTTACAGGCAACCTCGACAAAGAAGATTTCTCCACAATACGCGGCTACCAAGATACCAAATATTGGAAATCTATAGATAATATCGGGGGCTCTGATGTCAACTCTCATATGAAAAGTTGGTTGGATGCCTATGAAAAAGAGGTACCTTCCGGTTCAACTACCGGCTGGTATGTACCTTGTCTTAAAGAAATGCGCATCTTAGAAGAACAAACAAATATTATCAATAACAGCGTATCGAAAGCCGGAGGTGAAGAATTATGGAAAGACGCAACATTTACTGCCATTGCAAACGGAACCGGTTACTGGAGTAGTACAATACGCGGAGAAGTCACAATATGGCAAGCTACCGGTGGCGGTAGAGACAAAGACCTTGCCGCAAACTTCAAAAACCTGAATGGATTCTATCGTTTCTCATTGGCATTTTAAACTTATATAAGACTATAGCATTATGAAAAAGGCAATTTTAATTCTCACACTAGCCACCCTTGCATCAACAAGCAGTGCTCAAATTATCAAGAACAACCTGCTCGAAGGATATAAAACAGGAGATATACTAGAAAAGTCTACTTATACGGAACCGGATGCAACAGCACAAGAAAATATATGGTGCGGCGGTTTCACTACCAGCCCCAAGGCGAAAGGCACAGTCAGTCCCGTTATCGGGACGGAGCTGTCCTATCCCGGATATCACGAAGGCGGGCCTTCCATCGCTCTCGGATTTGAAAACGGAATAAAAGGTACCCGCTCCAGTGTATATACCCTTACCGCATCCGGAAAAGTTTATAGAAAAGGAACCTATTACCTGGCATTTCTAGTAAACTTCCCGACTTTAGGGAATAAAAGCCCTTATGATATTGTAGCAATAAACGCCAATCACGTAGGAAGCAGTAGCAGAGGACAGCTTTTTGCCAACCGTACAGAAGAAGGTCATCTTAGTTTTAGTATAGGTCTAGGCAAAACCAAAGTGACAGTACCACAAACATTCGATTTTAAAAAGACCCACCTTATAGTGATGAAAGTAGACTATACGAAAAATCAGGTAGCCTTGTTCGTTAACCCGTTACTGAAAAATGAAGAACCGACACCCGATGCTGTAGTAGATGGAGACAGTGAGGTTTTCAGAGCTGGCATAAAAGCCATTTCTGTCCGCAACAACCATTCTTTCAGAGGTCATGCAGGTAATTTCCGTTTTGTAAGAAAATGGGCGGATATCATAGCAGAATAAAAGGATCTTAATATAATAATAAATTACCATTACAACGATCCAATAAAAGAAATACTTTTTTCGTCGCTTCAAGTACATAGAAAAAAGATTACCTTTTATACTAAAACCCTTTTTGAGTTTATAATAAATTGTTTCATCGTTTATAATAAACGGTACTTCACTTTATTATAAACTCTAATTCTTTCCTCAACGGATCTTTTATTAATTTTATAGAACAAAAAAGGCTGCAAGCTTCCTAAAAGTTTGCAGCCTTAAGCCTTCATACGGGTTAATCATACCCTAATCCTCATAAGGATCACCTAGATGTCTTGTTATAATCTTATACTGTTTCGCAGTCAGATACCGATGGTTGTACGGTAAATAACCCGTTGGTATAAGTTCTTTGACCAACGGGTTACAACCTTTAATCCATCGGCTGAGACAACGCACTGCGTTTTTACTAGTCGTACATCCGGGGAAGTACATCTCGGCAAGTGCGGCAAAAGATAAGAATCGTTTCATTCGTTTTTCAAATTTTAATCTGTAGGTTTATTGTTGTTATTACGATTACAAATATACAACATAAAAAAGCCTTTGTCAAGTCCTACGGAGATTCTGCGTTCATATAATGCGTAAATGGGGAGCAAACCTGGCTGTTTGCTCCCCATTTACGCATCGTTTTAACTGACTATTTCCTCTATTTATCCAAATAATACCAAATACAGGTATCAACCAGCACCGTTTTCCCTGATTTACCTTCCACCCGAATATCGTTTTGCCCTTTATCCAGTTTAATATCTTTCCAGATTATGCGTCGCATCTCATCCGGTCTCATGGTTCCTTGTTTTTTGCCGTTGACATACAAAGTAACTTCACTCAAGTTGGAATACACTTTAACATCTGTCTCCGGATTCGTCCGCCTGGTAAAGCGCCGGCTGGTAATATAGACCATCGGTTCCGGGTTCCAGTTTGCCTTATAGAAGAAAAAAGCATCCTTCTTTGTTTTCCTGTCATAAGTAAGCAATCCTTTATCATTAAAACCATCCGTATCTCCTTCCTGCCGCATATACGTTTGATAATCGGCAAACACCCAGATAAATTTAGCCCAAAGGAAAGGGCGTTTTCTAAACGCATCCCAGTTGCCTTCATGGCAATATGCCTGCGCTTCTTCCGGATGAAAATGGCTGTCTGCACGATCTTCCTGCACAAGCGGCCACTGATGATGGTGAATACTGGCCCCTGCCCCATATTCCGACACCCCTACGGGTTGCCCTTTGGATGTGTCATGAGCCTGGTCAAAGAATTTGGATACCGAAGGCGCAGCGTCCTTATACCACCCGAAATACTTGTTCCATGCAATCAAGTCGGAACAGCCCCAATAATAAGTCTGGTCAACGCAGGTAGCCAAAGCTGTCAATCGCGAAGTATCGATAGATTTGAATAACGTATTCAGTTCCTTTGTAAAAGGAATCGGGTCGTCATACTCTACAAATTTCTTTCCGTCACTCACCAATATCTCATTAAAAATCCCCCAAAAACAAATAGAAGGATGATTAAACTTCTGATACACCAGTTCTTTCACTGCCTGACGGGCATTATTCTTGAAACCTTCTGTTTCTACATATCCCGTAAAAGCTTGCCCACCGGGCCCGCACATCGGGATTTCTGTCCAAAGAATAATTCCATTCTCATCGGACAGGTCATACATAGGCTCTGCATGAGGATAATGCGCAAGTCGCATGGCAGTTGCACCTATTTCCTTAATAAGTTCCATATCCAGCAAATAATCTTCCTGTTCCAATGCGCTAGCCTTACCGGCAACATCCTCATGGCGGCAAAACCCATACAGATTCAAATAATCACCGTTCAAGAAGAACCCTTTATCAGGATCTACAGAGAAATAACGGAAACCCGTCCGCTGAACTACCTTGTCCCTCAACCTGTCGCCTTCATATAGTTCGACAGCCACATGATACAGATACGGATTCTTCTTACCATTCCACAAAATCGGACGTTCAATCCGTATAGCCTGCCTGACAATAGAATCAGTCACAGAAGTCTCACTTACAGCCACTTGTCTGTCAGCAGCATCCGCAACAATCGTCTTCAATGTCAATCCTTGCCTGTTTCCTTTTAGTGACAAACGACTTTCAACTACAATGTCCGCCTTTTCTTCAGAAATATTCTGCTGATGAACAAATACCCCGGGCGAAGCATAAAAAGATGGAGTGATGCAGTCCTGTTCCGTCACAATCAAATGACAGGGACGATGAATACCACCATAAACATTAAAATCACCGCTGATAGGCAACACATCTGTACGATAAGCATTGCTGACCCATACTTCCAGCAGATTTTCTCCCGGCTTCACCTGGTCAGTTATCTCAAAACAAAATGCAGTATATCCTCCTAAGTGCTCACCAACCGTACGACGGTTCATAAAGACATGGGCTACCGAATTCACTCCCTCAAAGTAAAGGAACAAACGTTTCCCTTTCATTTCTTCGGTTATATTCAACGGACGTTGATAAACCATTGTTTCGCGATTGTATAATGTCGTTCCCGGAATATAATCTACGTTCCATGTATGAGGTATCACTACCGGGGTAAAAGGGGCTTTTTTGCTGACAGACGAAACAGGTCTGTACTCCCACCCGTCTTTCAACGTAATCACTTGTCGCGGAGACTGCGCCAAATGCGCAGCCACTCCGTTATTCACCAACCATAAACAGGCCAAACATATAAATAAAAGTCTGTTTCTCATTATCTCCTTATTTAGTTATTATCTATAAGCCTCATTTTGCTGATATAAACCTTCCTTCACTTTCATCTGCGGGTCAGGAATCGGATACAGATACGTGCCTTGTGTTATCCGGTTTGCGTACATCACCAAATTAGGGCGGATTATATTTCCGTTCTTATCTGTCGCATATCCCATAAACATGTCGCGTACAGCCTGCAAATCGTTGTGACGAACCAAATCATGCCAACGTATGCCCTCACTAGCCAGTTCCTTACGACGTTCGTCGGCAACACATTCCTGAAATTTATCAGCTGCCTTATCCGCATCTGTCAATTCTCCAAGCCCCGCACGGGTACGTATCTTATTCACCAGTCTCACACCTTTGTCCGTAGGGCCTACAATTTCAGCATACATCAACATCACGTCTTCCAAACGAATAATCGGAAAGTTCAGAGGAAAATAGGTACGGTCTACAATTTGTGCATCGATATCCGAATATCCCAAAGCCTTCCTCTTCATCTTATGTTCAAGAAACTTAATAAAAAAGTCGTCTCCTGCATATTTCGTGACACTATTCGGGTTATCATCATTCACCCACTTCGTCGTATCGATTGTGGCCAGGCAACGCACGTCCATATAATGCCCTTCGGCATCCACTTCTTTTTTCAACAGTTCATCTAGTGTGGTCGCACAAGTGATGCTCTGCTTCGGAGTCTCAATAGAAAGGTATTCGGAAGGAAGACGTGGGATAGAGAATGCCACCATCGGGTTGCCATAGCCTTTCGCCGCCGTATATTGGACTTCAAAAATATGATACTTATTATTGTTGTCACTAATCCAAATCCTTTTCCATTCGTCCGCATTTTTTGCCCAATATTTATTTTTAGCTTCCGCATAGTCGATGACCTGCTCCAGCAATTCTTCCGCCAATGCTTTTTTGGACTCATCATACAAGGGATATCCTGCCATTGTCAGATATACCCTGCCCAGTAATGCTTTCGCAGCTTGTAATGTGGCGCGCCCGTTAGAGGTGGCCTTGCCCAGATAATCTTTAGGGGAATCCGTCAGATAAGTGACTGCATACTCCAAATCAGGGATAATCGCCTTTTCATAAACTTCGTGATCTTCCGATTGCGGAGTAGACATTGCTTCCGAAAGGCTCAATGGCGTAAGCACCAACGGCACACGTCCGAAATAACGTACCAGGTCAAAATAAGCCAGTGCACGCAGGAAACGTGCTTCGGCAATCTGTTGTTCCTTGACACCTTCCACGGTAAACGTAACCCCATCCACTTTGGAAAGCAACTCATTGGCACGGGAAACAATCTTGAACAAATCTTCCCAGGCAGAATTGACGGTAGAAATGGTGGATATATTAGAATTGAAAGTTGAAATATCCAGATAATCACGCTGCGCATCGCTCATTTCTCCACAATATGTATTGTCGCCACGTACTTCAGACATCATCCACGAATAAGTAGGCAATGGCAATAAACCATTATAAACACCCATCAGAGCCTGTTCCATTTCTCCCGGTGTATTATAGAAATTGCTCGTCGTACGATTGTCCAATGGCTCCACGTCCAGCCAATCATTACAAGACGAGAAGGATAACCCCAGACATATAATCCCGCTGATAATATATTTATGTAATTTCATAAATTCCTTTTTTATTAAAATGTGACATTAACTCCCAAAGTAATCGTTCTGGCCTGCGGATATGAACCATAATCATAATCGCTGGTCTTTCCACCATTATTTGTCTCCGGCGAAAATCCGCCGTCATACTTATCCCACATCCAGAGGTTTTCCGCTGCCAGATAAAAGCGTGCATCCTGCAACAGTCTTCCTTTCTTGACAGGAATACGATAACCCAATGTTATATTCTTTATTTTAATGAAATCCGTGCTATACAGCCAACGTGAATCATAAAGAGACGCTGTGTTTCCGTTCTTGATGCCCGGTGTCTTTCCGTCTCCCGGCTCTGCTTCCGATTTCCACATATTCTTCCACTTGGACAATACATTGATAGAAGCTCCCATGCCCGGCTTATCCATCGCACGTCCCAGTATACTGTAGAGTTTTCCTCCCGTCTGTCCTGTCAGCAAGATAGACAAGTCAAAATTCTTATACTTAAATGTATTCGTAAAACCAAAGGTATAATCCGGTGAAGGTTTTCCAACCAGCGTACGATCCTGGTCATTGATTACCCCGTCATCATTCACATCCCGATAACGGACATCACCTACTATCGAATTTGCCATTGTAGGATATTTCTTCAAATCTTCCTGTGTCTGATAAACACCGACCGCATCATACATATAGAAAGCCCTCAACGGCTGTCCCACCATAAATACCTGTGTATTGGAATCACTCCATCCGATGAATACCGTGCTATTATCTTCACCCAGACTTACCACTTCATTCTTATTATAAGACAGGTTCAAGGAAGTGCTCCACTTGAATTTTCCCGTCAAGTTATGAGTTGTCAGTTCCAGTTCAAAACCCTTGTTCTTAATACTTCCGATATTCCCCCATGCACTGGAGAATCCCATTACGGCAGGAACGGACACTTGGTACAATAAATCCTTTGTTGTCTTGTTATAATAATCGGCAGCTACCATGATACGATTATCAAAGAAGCCCAAGTCAATTCCGATATTCCAGCTATGAGTCTTCTCCCAACCCAATTTCTCGTTATCGATAGAAGTCGGCGCGAAACCACTTATCAGGCTTCCGCTATACGGGTAATTTGCACTGCCTACTAGTCCCAAAGCCGCATTAGTCGGAATGGAATTATTACCATTCAATCCCCAACTGGCACGAACTTTCAACTGGTTCATTACAAAATCTTCCGGCCAAAAATGCTCGTTTGAAATACGGTATGCCGCAGATATTGCCGGAAACATTCCCCACCGGTTGTTCCTGCCGAAACGTGAAGAACCATCTCTACGAGCACTGGCTGTCAACAAATAACGGTTGTCATACTCATACTGCAAACGTCCGAAATAAGAAAGCAAACGCGTAGGAGTTGTCAAACTCGCCATTGCGGCAGTAATTACCTGGTCGTTCATATCAAAGACTTCCAAGGAATTATCTGCGAACTGCTTGGCAGACAACTTGGAGGAAGAACCGGAAGAGGTTTCCATCGAATAACCAATCATGGCACCTACCGTATGCTTGTGAAAGGTCTTGTTGTAATTCAAAACCGTCTGGAACAGATACTTATGAGAACGCGCCTCGGAACGGCTTGCAGTCGTATGATACCCCTCTCCTACCGTCCATTTCTTGATTACTGAACTAGGAGTAAAATTACGGGTATGTGTACTGCCGAAATTATAAGCACCTGTCACTTCCAGTTTCAACCCGTCATAGATGTCCGCTTTTGCATAGGCCGACATATCCACACGGGCAACTTCCCGACGATATACGTTCTGCTCCATATAGGCAACCGGACTGATATTATCACTGGCCCACGAATAACTTGCATAAGGCGCGGAACCCGAATATACCCCGGCATCAGCTTCTACGATAGGGCACATCGACAAGACCTTTTGTGCCTGCTGGTCTTTACCATCAACGTTGCTTCCCTCATACCACATCATTGTAGGAGCGATATTAACTCCCAAAGTAATCTTCTTGAACAGCTTCGTTTCTACATTGGCACGCAGATTCAATCGTTTGAATCCTGTCTCAATAGCAATACCTTTTTGGTCGATATATCCTAAAGAGATACGGTATTTGCTTGTATTTCCACCACTTGAAACCGAAAGCTGATAATTCTGCATGGGAGCCAGACGGAAAAACTCGTCCTGCCAGTCGACCAGACGCAAACCTCCATAGCCGGGTTCACTCCAACGAGAGTCGTTCAACATCTCATAATCTATTTTCCCACCCAATCTCAACAAACGGGTATTATAGTCATCAGTAACTGATGCCCCCTGGGCTCCATACTTCTCCATGTATCTGTTATTATTGTATGCAGTACGGAAATCAATCCACTCTTCCGCACTCAACACATCAACTTTTCTTTCTAACTGCTGCATACTAAATGCCGCTGAAAACTGCACCCTGACACGTTCTGCCTTTGCCGCAATTTTAGTAGTAACCAGAATAACACCGTTGGCACCACGCGAACCGTAAATAGCAGAAGAAGAAGCATCTTTCAAGACTTCAATAGACTGAATATCATTCGGATTTATGTTTCCCAAGTCATCTACGGGAATACCATCTACCACATACAGCGGAGTGGCATCAGCATTAATAGAAGCGGCACCACGCACTCGTATTTCCAGTTCCTGCCCCGGCGCACCACTGGTAGAACGTACTTCCACACCAGCCAACATACCTTGCAGCGAAGAAGCCACATTAGTTACCGGACGGTCTTCCAGCTTGGCAGCATCGACCTTAGCGATAGAACCGGTAAGATTCCCCTTTTTCGCCGAACCATATCCGATAGCAACAACTTCATCCAACAAAACGGACGATTCTTTCAAACGTATCTTAAAGATAGATTGCCCTTTTAGCTGAACGATTTCCTTATTATATCCCAAAAAGGATACTTCCAACGTTTTGGCGGTAGAAGGTACACTCAACCTGAAGGCTCCATTCAAATCTGTGATAGTAGAACGGTTTGTACCGACAGTGACAACCGTCGCCCCAATCACCGGTTCTCCACTTTCATCTACTACCGTACCGCTAATATTACGGTCTTGCGCAAACAGTATAACAGACTGAAAGGCAAACACAGCAAACAGGAAAACAGATAAAACTCTTTTCCTCAAATAACTTGTGTCATACACAGTGTTTTTCATACATTTAATTTTCATATTATTAAAAGACTTGTTTATTGATTCTTTTTATAGTTTTCTAAATGCAAAAGTAATGGATTGGCATATTCTAATTATGTAGTTCAGTACAGATAAATGTCACAGAATCCCATTTACGCCTTATTGCACTACTTTTTTCTAAAGCTTTCCGATGATTGTTTCTATAATTCGGGAAGCCACAATTTCCTGCCCTGCTCCCGTCATATGTACCCCGTCAGTTGCATAATAATCGAGAACCCCCAATAGCGGTTCATATATATCAACCACTTTAAATCCTTTCTTCGAGGCAACTGCCTTCAGTTTCGGCACCAAGCGTGCCAGGCGCTCATTGCCACCCTTGTATTTCGGATGAATGCCCTCTTCCCTAAGAGGTGGAGGAGTCACATAAATCAATCCGGTCTTTGAAGCTTTATATAGAGAATGTTTCTTTATTCTGCCCAACAGTTCCTCAAGATTCTTCGCTACCTCCTCTTGGCGATTATCAAACATAGCCTTGACATCATTTGTACCCAAACATACAATTATATAATCATATCTTGTCTTTTTAGCCTTAGCTTGTTCCAGATATGAATCTATATTCTTCAATCCATTGAGTTTTTCTGTCTTATTATCAAAGCCGATAGTACGCCCTCTTTCCGAGAAATTCACGATAGTAGATTCAGGCATCATTTTCTTCAACTGGTCTACCCATCCCCCTTTGTTCTGCCCATTGGAATCACCAATCGTCAGAATATTATATTTCAAGTCTGTCACCCTATTATAAGGTATCAGTCCCAAAGCTTGCGGCAATTGCTCATGCCTGCCTTCGAAGACGGTCAACCGGATAGTCTTGTAGTTGCGCAGCAAATGAACATCACGGTCAAATAGCTTCTTGTTCTTTTTACAATCCGGACTCATACATTTGGCTAACAAGTCAAGCATCTCTTTGGGAGAAACAAGGTCCGGGTCGGTCATTGCCTTCATCATTATTTCCCCCATATCCGACGTACCATATTTTAATTCACCTACCAAGCGATTGTACATATTCAAAGACTGTGTAATAGGGACAGACCCTTTATATCCGTCATGTACACCTGTATAGATAAATAATCGGGCATCCTTTCGTCTCTCTACCGGGTATGATTGCCTCAACGGTGAATTGGCTATCGCCGTTTCCTTTTTAAAGGTTTTTCCATCTGCCGAAACCACATTCAGAATATCCTTGGCATATCTCGAATTCCGACCTACAGACTCCCAATACCAGGCTTCGATGTCAGAAATTGGAACCCAGGCAGAAAAAGACTTGACCGGATAAACCACATTCATATACGCAGCCAACGTTGCAAATCCACCACCCGACACTCCTATTATATGCACATCGTGCGGGTCGGCATTTGTATGCTTCAATGCATATTGGATAGCATCCTCAATGTCTGCCAAAGCCTCCGGACTTCCCATCGTACCCGGTTTCTTGTTAGCTCCCCGGAAATCAGGGTGAATATAATTCCAGTTACGGGCTATTATTTCCCTTGCCAAGGGATCCTTTTGAGTAAAATTACCACTCCAGGTATGAAGACTGACAATCAGAGGTTGCGGAGTATTACAGGTTGTTCTATACATAAAAGCTTTCTGAATAACCCCATCCTTAGAAGAAGGAATCTCCACCCTTTCAAATTCAGGACTCCAGTTACCTTTTGCCGTATCATCCCAAGCAGGATCCTTTTGGGCAAAAAGCAGAAAAAAGGGCATAGTACAAAGAAGAAATGTTATTGTAATCTTTTTCATGACAGTTCTATTTACTTGTTTTTCATTATTACTCTTTCCATCAGGTTTGTACATGCAAAAGAAGCACAAACCAATGAACATAACCTATACTGTAATTCATAAACATGGAAATATATGGAATAGCGTACGACAGAAAAGGTTTTTGTACGGTACTACAAATTTGATTTCATCCAAACCTCTTTCTTTGCAAACATATAAAAAGAATCGGTTATACGAATAAACAATAATCAACTAAATAGTCATGAGAATTAGTAACGTGAAACTTTTAACGGTATTTGCCCTATCTTGCCTGCTACTTTCATGCCGGTCGCAAGCAGAACCGTTACAAATTGTATCTGTTAATGAGGTGGGAGCCTCGGCAATGCCGGAGGAAATTCTCCCCATAAAGGGAGCTCCGTTTGAAATGCCTGCACTTAAAAGTCCGATATTCCCGGAATTAACAGTAAGCATCGCAGATAAAGGAGCCGGCGCAGACTCCTTCATTACATCAGTCGTCAACCAAACCATTATCGAAGTCCATAACCAAGGAGGGGGTACAGTCGTCATTCCGAAAGGGAAATGGAGGTCAGGACGAATCATGCTGAAAAGCAATATAAACCTCCACCTTGAAGAAGGCGCGGAAATAGAGTTTTCAGGTATTGCGGAAGACTATCTTCCTGCAGTATTCACCCGCCACGAAGGTATTGAAATTATGGGTCCCGGAGCTTTTATATATGCAAATGGAGAAAATAATATTGCAGTGACAGGAAAAGGAACCATCTACGGGCCGCCCATGAACGCAGAAATCAGACAACGTCCCAATGGAAATACAGTCGTGGAAAATGATATTCCCGTAACCACTCCTATCAACCAACGTATATTTGATGGTATGGACGGCAGGACTTTCTATCGCCCGAAAACAATTTCACCAATCAACTGCACTAATGTGCTGATAGAAGGAATCACTATGGAACGCAGCGCTTTCTGGAATGTTTGTCCCATTTATTGCGAAAATGTGATTATCCGTGGCATCACCGTAAATTCAATTGGAGTACCCAGTGGCGACGGCATCGATATTGAATCTTGCCGAAATGTACTCATCGAATATTCAACCCTTAATTGCGGAGACGATTGCTTTACTATAAAATCCGGACGTTGCGAGGACGGACTGCGGGTAGGCAAAGCCACTGAAAATGTCGTTATCCGCTATTCTCTGGCTAAAGACGGACACGGTGGAATCACCTGCGGCAGCGAAACTGCGGGAGGAATGAAAAATATCTATTTGTATAATTGTGTTTTTAACGGTACGCAAGTGGGAGTCCGCTTCAAGACCCGCCGTAACCGGGCAGGAGGAGTAAACGAGATCTTATATGAGAAAATCCGTATGATTAACGTAGGGGAAGCCTTCAAATGGGATCTTCTAGGTAGCGAACGGTATATGGGCGAACTTGCCAAACGATATCCGCCAAGAGCTGTCAACAAATTAACGCCGGTCATAAAAGATATCCATATCAAGGACTTCATCGTTGAATCCGCTGATAAAATATTAAGTATCAACGGTATTCCCGAAATTCCTTGTAGCAATGTACTGATAGAAAACGGACAAATAAACAGCCAAAAACTGATTGATGCCATGAATGACGTAGACGGATTTACAATGCGCAACATGAAAATTAAGGCACAAGATAATAAAATCAATATCCTAGACGGTCGCAATATATTGTTTGACAATGTAGAATTTACAGTCCCCGACGGAGAAATCATTACCAATATCAAAGGGGAGAAATCCAAGAATATTATAGTACAGACCAACCAAGAGAAGACTGTATGTTCAAAAGAGAAACCTATCAAAGTAGCTCAACTCTCTCCACAACAAACTGTCGGAACAGATTAAAAAACAGACAGGTATCAGAATATAAATCCAAAAGAGACCGTTCTCCAATGTGTGAACGGTCTCTTTTTATACCTGATTATCTAATACCTATTGAAAACTAAAGTTCAAACCTTCAATCTAATTTATATATCTCTGTACCTGCCAGCAGAAAGCATCCTACTCCGTAATCTTCAAAATCGGGGACGCTCTTGTAAGTTACCGGCTGGCTGTCTTTAGGCTCTTTGCCACTACCCTGCACGAATCCCAAGAAACCATTCGGATGTACAGCCTCTTTCACAATAGCATTCCATGCTTTTACAATGACAGGCATATATTCTTTTTTATCCAATAATCCATTGCGCACTCCCCATGCCATACCATAAACAAATAAGGAGGTTCCTGATGTTTCCTTCCCGCCGTAATTGGATTCATCATGCAAACTTACATTCCAAAAGCCATCTGCACGCTGACAAGCCTTCAACGCTTTGCTCATTGACAGAAAATCGTTTATATAATCCGTCCGGTGTGTCTCATTTGCCGGAATCTCATTCAGAACTCTTACCAATGCGGTGTATACCCACCCGTTTCCTCTGCTCCAAAAGCAGTTCTTTCCATTAGGTTCTTTATAAGGAGGAACAAAATTGGCGTCTCTCCACCACAACCCCTCTTTTTGGTTAAACAACCCATTACCTATCTCGTTACGGGAACAAGAATACATCTGCCACATTTTATCGTAATATTTGTGCTCGCCTGTCAGTTTGCCCAGTTGGGCGAAAATCGGCATTCCCATCTGTATTGCATCAATCCAAGTCCAGTCATTTACTTGGGGGGTATTTACCAGCATATCTATTGAAACTTTGATATTTTTTATTTTCGCCGGATCAGGGGAAATCTTATAAAGTTCAATATATGCCTGCCCGCAACAGTGGTCATCTGCATTACGTGTGATATTGCCCCCACGCAATCCCCACTTATGAAAATCCGCCCAGTTATATGCATAATCATAATAATCCGAACGGGGATAGACAGTATGCAACGCCATCAGCCCTTCATAATATACCCCGCGAGTCCAGATATTACTGGGTCTGAATTTCCCCACATAACTTGGTCGGGTAAAATCAGCGTACTTTTTCATAAAATAATCGTTGACTTTCACCAATGTTTTTAATGTCTCTTTCCGGTCGGGAAGAGACTGCGCCGACAGGAGATTCCATCCGGCAAGCAATGTCACAACGAGAAGTAGTCGTCTTTTCATGATATAATTTTAATAATACATTAATTAGTTTTCAGCAAATGTAAGGCGAAAACTCCTATACCGGATGTATCATAATACTATTCCATTAACTACAATTCAAACCTGCAAAATGTGAAGAAACATAAGAAGCTTACTTCCATTTTTTCCATGTTTTTGTATCTTTGTACATCAATTACAGGTAGAATATGCCTTCCTTTGCCTATCAATTACAAATAATTAATTAATTAACTGCAAAATGAAAAACATAGTACTTTTTTCAGTTTTGATTTTCTGCCTTCTCATAGAAGGAGCAACAACTCCGACCTATGGAATGAAAAGACAAATGGAAGCTTTAGATAGAGGATTAGTAGCCGTGAAAACAGAGAATGGGATTTTCATCAGTTGGCGCGTATTGGGTAACGAAAAAGAGACAGCCTTTAATGTGTATAAAAATGGCAAATTATTTAAATCAGTTTCTTCAAAACAAGCTACCAACCTGACCGACAAATCCGGTAATCTAGAAGATAAATATGTAGTGAAAGCTGTTGTAAAAGGGAAAGAAACAGACAGTTCCAAAGAAGTGAAAGCCTGGGAACAAGACTTTTTGACTATACAACTAAACCGTCCGGAAAAAGGAATTACTCCACCGTGCATCGCCTTGAATCGTTCAAACGGAATTGCCGAAGAGTATCCGGAGGGACAGGAATATACCTATGTTCCAGGAGATTGCAGCGTAGGAGACTTGGACGGAGACGGCGAATATGAGATTATAGTGAAATGGAATCCTTCCAATCAGACTGATAATTCTTATTCCGGAATCACAGGTCCCGTCTATCTGGATGCCTATAAATTAAGCGGTAAACATTTGTGGAGAATTAATTTGGGAAAAAACATCCGTGCGGGCTCACACTACACACAATTTATGGTATATGACTTCAATGGCGACGGCAAAGCCGAACTAGTCTGCAAGACAGCACCCGGAACGGTAGACGGAAAGGGGAAAAAGATATTCCTTGGTATAGATGACCCGAACAAAGACTGGAGAAATCTGGAAATGAATAAAAAAACGTGTGGATATGTATTACAGGGTCCGGAGTATCTCACCATTTTCAGTGGAAAAACCGGAGAGGAACTACATACCGTTCCTTATGAAGCAGAACGTGGAGAAGTCAGTTCTTGGGGAGATAGCTATGGCAATCGCGTAGACCGCTTCCTGGCTTGTGTCGCTTATTTGGACGGAATACGTCCAAGCGTTATCATGTGCCGTGGTTATTACGCCAAAACAACGTTAACAGCTTATGACTTTATTAAAGGGAAGCTAGTAAAACGGTGGGAACATATTTCTGATATAAAAGGGAAAGGAGCTTATGGACAAGGTAATCATAATCTGTCAGTGGCCGACGTTGACGGAGACGGCTGTGATGAAATTGTTTACGGCTCTTGCGTGATTAATAATGACGGAACTGTACTTTACAGTACGGGACTGGGACATGGAGACGCCATGCATATAGCTAATCTGGATCCTGACCGTCCGGGATATCAGGTATGGGAAGTACACGAAGAAAAAGAGGCTTGGCAAACATACGGTTATGAAATGCATGACGCACGAACCGGAGAGATTCTTTGGGGAGGTCCTACAAAAGGAGACAACGGACGTGGACTAGCGGCAGATATCGACCCTAATCACCGCGGATTCGAAATGTGGAGCTCAGGAGCACCGGGAGTTTATAACTGCAAAGGGGAAAAAATCGCAGACAGAAAACCATCTATCAGCTTCCGCATCTATTGGGATGGTGACTTGCAAGACGAAATTCTGAATAAAAATGTCATAACTAAATGGAATGGTTGGAAACCCGTAACACTACGCACTTTTTCCGGAGCCCGACATACTAGTGGGAGTAAGGCGGTTCCTAACATCAGCGCGGATATTCTGGGAGATTGGAGAGAAGAGGTCGTTCTCTGTGATGCTGAAGACCCAAGTAAACTACATATCTATACTACTACTATCCCTACCGAACATCGTTTATATACATTAATGCACGACCCTATGTATCGTTTGGGAATTGCTTGGCAAAATGTAGGTTATAATCAGCCACCACATCTGGGTTTCTATATCGGAGACGGCTTAAAGAATATTCCTTGGCCGGAGATGTATACACCGAAGTGCAACCTGTTTAGCAGATAAACTGCATTAGCAAAATAAAGATATAAACCGCAAATATTCAATATAATACAGTAACCTGTTTTTCCTTTTAAAGGAACGCCTCGTTGGTTTAAAAGGAAGGCTGCCTTGGTTTTAAACCAACAGGGTGTTCCTTTAAAACCAACGAGATGATGGTTTCCTGTCTGTTTTCAGGCATATTTTCTATGTTTTATTAATTCATAATAAAGTGTTATCCGAAGCCGACTATAAGATATATGCCTATTTCCCCTTAATCTATGTAAATAGGAACAATCATAAGTGCCACAGAAGTACGTCGTGTCCGATAACAGTGAAAATCAGTGAAAGAATTTAAAAGAGAAACAAATACAACAGAAT
>OGXP01000996.1_pt1 | contig 26950 bp, 29 predicted proteins | sample 1576351 | NCBI WGS metagenome assembly OGXP01 (sample SAMEA3541517, study PRJEB24748) | human gut metagenome | biome: human gut; feature: human-associated habitat; material: faeces | place: China | collected 2012
CCATCTCTCTCTTTTTCACGGAGGAGTCTGCGGTATGCAGACTCCTCTATCTTTTTATATAAAATCAAAGGTGGACAATCGTTGTCCACCTCATTTGCTATAATATACCTGTAAATTACTTCTCAATCGCCAGAACATTCCGTACGATGACATTGATACGCTCGATGCTTTCAAGTGGGAGGTCACGGATCTGGTCACACACCTGTGCGATGACGGCATCTTTCGCGTTATCCACCGGCTGCGGATCGGCGAACAGCTCCGCCAGTGAAATATCGAGCGCCCGCACGATCTTTTCCAGTGTTTTTATCGTCGGACTTTTGAGTCCGCGCTCCAGATGCCCGAGAAAAGCCGGGTTGATCTCTGCCTGCAAGGCCAGTGTTTCCTGGCTCCAGCCGCGTAAATTTCGGAAATATCGAATTCGCTCGCCTACATTGACTTCGCAATACATCATCGTCACCTGCCCTTTGATATTAGACTATCTTGACAATTAGTATTGCGCAAATGGCTATAGGTATTGTATAATAATGTCTATAGATAGCATCGCGCCACACAAATATCACGAAATGAGGGACATTTATGAAGAAGGTTCTTTGCGGCATCATGCTTGGTACAATCATCTTATCTCTGTCAGCCTGCGGAAGCCCAAAACCGCCTGACGAAAATACAATTATGGAAGATTTACTCTCCGACAAGTACGATATTTCTACTCAATGGCTCCAAAGTTACAAAAGTGCCGATGACACCAATCAGTGTTTACCATATGAAATCAACACATTAACAATCGAAAAACGTAATACCAAGGAAGATACAGGCTACGATAGCGTTTGGTTTGATTTTACCGCTTCTAATGGCATCCACAAGTATACTGGCAGCGGCAGTGCAGTGTATAAACTCTATTCGCAGGGCGGTTGGATCATGGAAGACTGCACACTTGACAACTATACCTCAAAACCGGCAGGCAAACCTCGCGTTGCGGAAATGATGTCTGAAATCAATCTGATTAACAATCCACTGGAATTTCCAGTAGACGCATCCGCAGATAAATTCAAATTAGAAGAATACTATCTGAATACTAATGATATACCATCTGAATATAAAGATTATACCTATATACCTCAAGATGTACCGATGGCATTTTACCGCTATGCTGACGCTGTTGGTCCCGCAGATGGATTAGATACCCAAGCCACCAATACCTTATATATTCTGCAATATGTTCCTGATACGTTTGATGGAGAATCCACAGATGAAGAAATGATGTATCGTGACTACGTTGGTTGGTCTTATTACGGAATGTGCTTCGATGATAATACGACAATGCCGGAAGGTAAAAACGAATGGCGTTTGTATTCCGCCGAACGGCTAAATGCCTATTCAGACGCTGATGAACATCCTGGACTCTTTTCCGTCACCATTACGGATGGTCAAATTACCAACGTCGATATTTTACGTACTGAATATAACAAATACTTTGTATTTTCTACTGGTGTGAATTGTGATGACAGCAATTTTCAAACCAGTTGGGCCGATGATTATGGAGCTGCAATCCAGGTAACCGGTATTGCGCGAACAGATTTTCCCAATTACTCTTACGACGATCCAGGTGAGCAATCTTTGAACGGAAAACATCTGACATGCACCATTGATGGCAGCACATTGACTACGGACATGTTCTGGTGGGAACGTACTTTTTCTAATGTCGCAACGCTGGTTGATACAAGAGATCTGTCCGAGGCATTAACGCCCGAACAGATTATCGCCCGATATGAATAACTGTCATCTTAGGAGGCTTCATAAAATGAAACGACTTTTATGCGGAACATTAGCTGCATGCAGTATGTTGGCCACTGCGCAGGCAGCAGATTGTGCTTTTGCCAACCGACAGACTCGCACGATGGCTGGATGCCTGATGTATATCAATCAGGATGACACCGTTCGGATTCCAAACTACATTTCTCCGTTTGATACTGTAGATGATATCTCGGGAGCTATGTCAATCGCAACGACTGATGAACCAAGTTATATGGCGGCTTATGCTGTTATTCTTAAGGATGGTTCACTTTTAACCTGGGGCAATAATGAATATTATCAGCTTGGACGCAGCGATTCTACTGCATATCCCCAGAAAATCCTATCAGATATCGTATCTGTCAGCTGTGGTACAGTACATATGCTGGCAGTGAAAACAGATAATACCCTTTGGGGTTGGGGAGATAACAGCAGCAACCAGCTCTCAAATCTATACAATACCCAAACACCAACGCTTTTAATGACCGATGTTCAAGATGCCGTCGCGTGTTCCATTAGTTCTATGGCAATTAAAACCGATGGTTCATTATGGATATGGGGAAATGGAAACAAAAATTATGGCGAAGCTCCCGATGGCGTTTGCTATGGCAGTACACCGACCAAGGTAATGGATCATGTTATTGCAGCCTCTGGCGGCGACACCTTCTTTGTTGCAGTCAAGGATGACTACACCTTATGGAGCTGGGGTGATAATAACCTTGGTCAGTTAGGCAACGGAACTTACAACAGCTCCGTCACTCCTGTTCAGATCATGTCAAATGTGAAATCTGTCTGTGCCGGTAAAGATTTTGCTCTAGCGTTAACGAACAACGGCGATGTTTACAGATGGGGTGCCGTCAACGGACACGAAGTAGAAGGAGGCAATCTGCCTCGTAAAATCGCTGATCATGTAGTTTCCATATCAGCTGAATATTTACGCTGCAGCGCCTTGAAAAGCGATGGCACCGTACTCAGATGGGACGGCGATGAACTGATAGATAATGTAGAAAATATTAAGCTGCCTGAACGCATTTACGGCAAGCCTTCCACCTGGGCACAGGCCGAAGTAAACGAAGCCCTCAATTTACAGCTTGTTCCTGATAACTTGGCAGATAAATATCAGCAGTCCATCACACGACAGGAATTCTGTCATCTGGCCGTAAATATGCTGGAACAAAAAACCGGAAAAAATATTTTGGCTCTAACACAGGAACAGAATGTATCCGTAAATTATAACGCATTTTCCGATTGTGATGATGCCGATGTTGCTGTTATCAATGCACTAGGTATTGTCAATGGTTATGGAAACGGTAAATTCGGTCCTAATAATCGAATCACCCGAGAACAGGCTGCTACTATGCTGATGAAAACAGCTAAGGTACTTGGACTAATCGTGCCCAACAGCACCAGTATCACCTTTAACGATATGTCACATGTATCGAATTGGGCAAAAGAAGGCGTGCAGTTCATCACTGCATGCCAGACCGGAAATGCACGTGTTATGAACGGTACCTCAAGTGGTGTCTTTACTCCTAAAGGCAATTACTCTCGAGAACAAGCCATTATCACGTTCAAGCGTCTGTATCAGGTATGCTAACTGGCATTCCATCGTTTCATATTCATTAAGATAGCAACTCAGATATTCTGCTCAAAAAACTCCATAATCCCCGCTTTGAGCACTCTCCACTCCCGGCCGACCTTTACGGCCGGGAGTTCTTCGTTGGCGATCATCTTGCGGACCTGCTGGCGCGTTGTTTTGAGCAGGGCAGCCGTTTCCTTGACGGTCAGAATTTCGTCGTTCCTCATGCCCACGGGTCCTTCCTCGAATCGGACTGCGGCAAAGTGCGAGGCTGATTATACTGCTCCTTGTAGATGAAATTGTGCAGCTTTCGCACCAGAACCTTGCGGAATCCCCAGTTGCCGTACTGATCCTCCTGCGGCTGAATGCTGTACTTGTCCGCGTAGTGTTTGAGCTCCTGCTTGCTGATTTCGAACAGTCGGCAGACCTCGGCGATGGTGTAATACTCCTTCATCCCGCGATAATCCAGATACTTCATAAAAATTATCCTTTTACATATAAGATTTGACAGCACAGATCACAGTTCACCGCAATTCATGCCATCTTATAGCTATGTTAGTGATTTCATTTCAAAAATGATAATCAAAACCCATGCCAATTCTATTGAAAAGGCATGGGTTTCGTGATTTATAGAACAAATTTCAATTCTTCGATCTCTGATTTATCCTTCAATGTAATCGGCTGAATGCCGAGTTTTTCAAACTGCTTGCGCACGGTGCGCAGCTGACTCTCGGACAGCTCGCTGTTTTTCACAGCCTGTGCATAACTTTTGCAGTCGGACAGCTTTTTGACAAGCAGACGCATATTTTTGCGAGTTGAAGCATGTTTCACGGTCTCAACCTTTGCCATGCAGTCCGAATACCGCACAAACGGCAGATTTGCATGCAGCTTTTTCATATATGAGTGAATGGTTTCCTCTGACTCATTCATCACGGTTTTCAGGATTTCCTTGTTGCTGCCCTTGACCTCATCGGACAGGCCACGTTTGAACTTCGCTCCCGAGCGGGACACCTCGAACCTGAGCATCGGCGCATCATACTGCTCCAGCAAGTCCTCCTCCATCAGCTGAAATGTTTTGTCATAGACCGTCAACGTGGTCGTTTTGCAGCAAATCCGCCACGAATGTGCATTCTTTTTCTTATGATTGGAGAAAGTTTTATCGAATGTACACAGCTCGTATTTCTTCATATATGGACTACGGCGAACGACGCGCAGCGCCTCGTCAACCCAGTCCTGCGAATCGGGAAAGTAGTCCAGACAGCAGTCAATGCGTGAAAGCGTCAGCTGCTCAAAATCGCAGTTCAGACCGATTTTATGCAGCAGCTTGGTCATTTCCTTATCAAGCGATTTCAGCTGATTCTCTTTCGCTTGGAATACTTTCTTTGGCACATACTCTCCGTGCAGCAAAGTGTGCGGATTGAGACGAAAATGTATAAAAGGGGCGTGATTTTTCTTCGTTTTGTTCTTGCTGCGCACCTGCTGGTACAGATAAAGCACCACGCCCTGATTGCAGTAAGAGGTGCAGATATACTTCGTCATGCCCTTGTCTGAATGATATGTCGTGTCCGGATAAAAATTGCCGGAATTCAAACTTTTCAGACTATGAAACACCTTGTTGAAGTCCTTCTTAGACACTCTGTGAAATAATTCGATCGTGTGGATGCCATAGCGAGAGACCATGATTATTCACCCTCCTTCGCAAAGCACTCGATGACTGCATCGTGCAAATCGTCCGACGACTCGCAGATTGCATACAGCTCATTTACGGCATCAATCGCGCGCTCATCCGTATTGGAGATGATGTCAAGGTTCATCTGAAAATCAGCGTCATTCCAGAGCAGCAGCGCCTTTGCACGTTTTCTGTCGCGCCCGGCTCTGCCTGCCATCTGGTAGAACGACGCTGCGCTGAACGGAAGCTGAGAGACGATAATCAGACGAATATCCGGGATATTCACGCCCATACCGAACGCAGAAGTTGCAATCATGATATGCGCCTTACCGGAACGAAAACGCGCTTCCTGTTCAGCTCGGTCGGAGAGTCTGCTGTGGCAGAGAGCAATATTAGCAGCATGGATGACATCCAGAATCTGTTCAAAGAAACAATAGCAGAGTCCATGGAAGATGGTCTGGAAACCGAACTAGATGACGAATTAGGGTACAGCAGGTACGATTATCGCAACAAAAGCACCGAAAACAGCCGTAATGGCCACAGCAGCAAGACACTTCGCACCAGTTTCGGTGATGTAGAGGTTACTGTTCCGCGTGATCGCAAGGGTGAATTTGAGTCGCAGCTGCTGAAAAAGAATCAAACCAGTATCAGCCAGGATATCGAGGAGAAATCCTCTCGATGTACGCAAAGGGTATGACAATTAGCGATATCGCCGCACATATGCACATATCTAGGATATTTGCGGCGTAGACGTCTCTGATACGACCGTAAGCCGTATCACGGATAAAATTCTGCCTGTCGCAAAGGAATGGCAGCAAATTAGTCGTGTTTTACCGTTGACGACTGCCTTTGCCAATACAGCGGTTACAACAGCCTGGGGATTGCTGTGGGGCCTGTTATTCTTTCATGAGCAGATTACGATTGGAAAGATCGTTGGTGTTGCGCTGGTAATTAACGGTGTTATACTATTCTCCGCAGCGGATACGGAGGCTGTGAATGACTAATACGACATTGCTTTATGCAGGTATATTGCTGATTGGAGTATTCCTCAGTGCCATCTCTCAGGTAATGCTGAAAAAGGCAGCAGCACGACAGTATGTTTCTAAGCTGAAAGAGTATCTGAATCCGCTGGTTATCATTGCGTATACAATCTTTGTCGGAACGACGCTGCTTAGCGTGTATGCCTATAAAGGTATTCCGCTGTCTATGGGACCGGTATTGGAGGCAACAAGCTATATTTATATTACGATATTTGGTGTATGTATTTTTAAGGAAAAGCTAAATCCTAAGAAAATAGTCGCTCTGCTTCTAATTGTTGGCGGCATATTGGTGTATTCGCTGTTGGGATAAACATACAGAGATACATTGACATCGCCCATAAATCGTGATATAACGAAATCAGAGATTATTAATTGTTTTCTTCGGAGATATAACAGGATAGGTGGTAAGTTTGCCATGGATAAGGAAAATAAAGTTTACATCAGACGGCAGCTAGGTGCCTCGCCGGAGGGGAACAGGACGGGCAATATATCGCGCTGAACAAAATCAGCAGGTTGCATTGGGATGACATAACAGGCGGATTTCAGAAGCGGACACCGTATCCGCAAATTATGGGATACGTTGATCCGGCAGATGCGCCAAAGGTTCGCTGCAGTGGAAGACATGATTATAGCAGGTACGGAATTAAAGTGTGTTTGATACGCAGCAAAACATCGCCAGAAGTGTGGAAAAAATTGCTGCAAGTGGTGCCGGAATGTCCGTATGTAAAACTACCGACATGCACAAAAACAATTCTTGAGATTTTAGGAAACTATCCGGAGGGGATGACTCGCAAGTCTCTTCGCGAGCAGATGCTGCAAAAAGGATATCCGAGTTATCGAATTCGGAGAGCGATAAAGACAATGGGGAAAGATGGCCGAATCACCTTGGAAGGCAGCAATTTTTCGCCCAATCAATTGGTTCGCCAATCGGCTGGCAAAGAAGGAGATTCCTAAAGAAGAATCAACAAAAACAGAGAACAATAGAATAGGTTTAGTCCAGCTGAACTGGGGTCGCTGAGTTTGTTTGCTATAGTTTTAGTGGCTATAGGCTGTGTTCTGTTTTGCCCGTTACAGGGATATCTAAGCAATCTTGCTATGAAATATCAGGAGGAAAAGTCTATGAAAGCTAAAATGATAAAAGTTACTGCCACTGTCGCCAACGGTATTCTATGTGTAGTACAGGCTGTGGGCACTAATCTTTTGGCTTCAGCTCTGCTGGCCTAAGCCTATTGTATTGAAATCTAAGCTTTTTGCTGGGGTTAGGAACTTATAAAGAGATATAATAACAGCGCAGAGGATGACCGGCGGTCGTTTGTTACGCCTATATAGTCGGCGCGATATATTATTATATTGTGGAACGATCTATTTCAAAATTACTAACCCAAAGACGATTGCTTTCGCATGATTTATCTAAAATCGAAAACAAAAAATGGAAGTTCAGTGAGTGGAAGAGCGAGATTAGTACAGAGATGATTTAATGAGCTAATGAAGTAAAATGCCTGCTTACAACTTGGATGAGATACACCCCACCCCCATCTCCTCAAACTTCCCCAACAATTTAATAAACTCAAACTTTTTAATTATACAATCTTTCTGGACGGCTGCGAGCGAAACGCAGCCGTTCGCCTTTTTCGCGATACGGCGCAGCTTCTTTTTCGTCTTTTCGCGGTACTTGGAGGCATTGATACAGTCCAGCAGCTTGGGAAGCGAAACTGGGTCAAAGTGCGTCATATGCAGTCGATGCAGAAACTTATGCTGCTGTTTTTCAATCTGCGAGTCAAGCTCGGCAAGCTGACTTTCCCAGTCTTTAGACTTGGTCAGTCTGGTGATTTTCGAACGACCAAACCGCAATTCCAGTCGAAGAATATGCTCGTCAATCTTGATATCATGCCGTTTCTCAAGCTCATACGATTTATCATAAACCGAGAAAGCACAGCTTTTGGACTTATTCTCGATCGTCCACGAATGCTTATTGGCGCCTTGGAATTTTTCATCGGAATTTGCGTATTGTCCGAACTTAACCGTGCTGTAATGAGGGATAGGAAAGGATTTCTTAAAAATATCCAAACGATTTTGAACATCAGTCTTACGTTTATAATACAGATTGCAGGTCAAATCACACCGCGACAGCTTGAACTTCTTGAGCCGTCGGTTAACGCCGATTTTATCAAGGATATTACGTAGACGATGTTTTACCTGCCGAACAGATTCCTCATCAGCTTGAAACAGCGCAGTCGGCTCATAGGTATCGGCAAGTAGGGAGGACGGGTTAACAATCAGTATCAGCCAGCACGGATGCGAGATGGATTGCCCTAAGTGAATTTCAACGCCGATGGACTTGAACTGCGGCATCTGGTAATACGGTGAAAGACCTAATTTCCCTTTGCCGGTACAAATGCACTCATTTTGTTCGATAATATTCTGGATTTCGGAATATTTGCATTGTAATTTCAGTGAAAAGGTGTGGATGCCGTACTTATTCGTAATCATTTGCTGTTCCTCCGTTTCTGTGCGCATACGGTGCAGCGCTTGCAGGTTTTTGTCTCATGCTGGCCTTGGTACTCAAGGATATCGTTCACCATACAGCTGTCGCTATGGATAAAGTTGTGTACCTGGCGCAGCTTTACCTTTATTACTTTTGCAGCTTCAGGTGACTGCTTTTTCGCTTTCTTGATAAAGCTGTTTGAGATAGCATCATCATCGCCATTCTGGTCGTAGAAAAGAACGCAGTGTGCCTTTCGTCCATCACGTCCCGCTCGGCCAATCTGCTGGATGTAATCCGTCATGCTGATCGGTGCGTTGAAGTGTACGACAAGTTCAATATCAGGAACATCAATACCCATACTGAATGCTGAAGTTGCAATCATAATCTTTCTTTTGCCTTGCAGGAAGTCGAACAGCAACTGTTTCTTGCGGCGTTCCGGCTTAACTCGTGAATGATAGCGTGTCACGTCATCGGGATATTTTTCTTCTAAAATATTATATAGCGTATCGACATAAGTCGTAGTCTGCGCAAAGATCAGCATCGAGCCATCTTTGTGATACTTATCAATCAGCTTACAGAGTTTCTTGATACGAAATTCCAGCCGTGCCTCCAGCGTTTTCTTGTTGCAAGTGACATCCTTCTTGAGCAGAATAAGATTATCACGCCGTAAATCACTGCGGAGCACAGCAGGCTTGTCCATATGCAGACTATCACGAATGGTATTCAAAGAGTCAGCAGATATTGTCGCAGAGCAGGCACACATAACCGGCTTACGTTTCAGCTTGCCGATAAAATCGCCAATGTGCAGATAAGCGTCACGGAACGTATAACCCCATTCCGTAATGCAATGGCACTCGTCTGCCACGACCATAAAGATATCCAAATGCTGCATAGCTTCGATAAACGAATGACTTTGTAAGCGCTCCGGCGTGACATAGAGAAAGTTCAACTTACCCTTGCGAGCTTTGTTCAGTATCTTATCGATATCCTCCTTCGAGCGGGTCATATCGATATAATCGGCAGGAATATCATGAGCCTGCAACGTCTGCACCTGATTGTATATCAGCGCAAGCAAAGGCTCGATAACAATCGTAAGCTTGTCGGAATGAGCAAGCCCAACGGTTTCATAGATGACCTGTTTGCCAGAACCCGTGGCAGCAATGACGATTGCGTCCTGTTCAGCATCCAGCGTATTCATCGGAATAATCTGTGCCTTGCGAGGCTTATCAAGACCAAGCTGTTTGAGTGCAGATTTCAAGTGTCTTTTCATATCCATAGAGATAACCTCCAATGTGTTAAGATTATCTTTATGTTATCGGAATGTAAAAAGATAATGCCGAATAGTGAATATTTCTCGAAAATAAATTACATTTTTCAATATGAATGATTTTCTTCCAAAATGCCTTAACAGGATAGTTTAGACTTAAATATCGTATTATAAATGATTGAAAGTGTAAAAAGGTTAGAATAGATAAGTGCGATTTTCACGAAAATCCGTACCTAAGGCGAATATACTGCGGTGAATAATGTCAGTGAAAATTCACGTATAAAAGTGAAAATTCACCACATAAGGTTGTAAAAGTGAAAAAACGGTGTATACTAAATAGTAAGAACAACAGGAGGCGTACCATATGCAATACGAGAGCGAACGCATTGAATATAAGTCTCAGTTAACGGATGAAATTTACAAAGAAGTCATCGCTTTTGCGAACACAGACGGCGGCATTATTTACATTGGCGTTGACGATCAGGGCAATGCCACAGGGATTGACGATGTGGACGGAACCTATACTCGTCTGACAAATGGTGTTCGGGACGCAATCCGACCGGATGTAACCATGTTTGTTCGCTATGTGCTGCAGGATAATCAGGTCATTCGCATTGAAATCGGTGAGGGCAGCTACAAGCCGTATTATCTGAAGGGTAAGGGCTTGAAGCCAAACGGCGTTTATGTACGGCAGGGAGCCAGCAGTGTCCAAGCCTCTCCTGAGCAAATCCGACAGATGATAAAGGATTCTGACGGTGACGTATATGAGCAAATGCGAGCCTTACAGCAGGATTTGACCTTTGAAGAGGCTGCGGCGGCATTCAAACGCTATAAAGTAGAGTTTGCAGAGGATAAATACATCGCTCTGGGTATGCGGAACGTATACGACGATCAGTACACAAATCTGGCGCTGCTGCTGTCAGACCAGTGTCAGCATACGACGAAAATTGCGGTATTCGGGGATGCGGAGAACATCACGTTCAAAGATGCAAAGGAATTTGGCGGCTCGGTGTTCAAGCAGCTTGACGACAGCTATGCCTATCTTTCACTCTGCAATCGCACTGCCTCGACGTTTGAAGGCCTGGAACGCATTGACAAGGTGGATTATCCGGAGAATGCAATCCGTGAAGCCCTGCTGAATGCGCTCGTTCATCGGGACTACAGCTTCAGCGGCAGTATTATTATCAACGTCAATGACTCGTGCATGGAGTTCATTTCAATCGGCGGACTGCTGCCCGGCCTGTCTGCGGAGGATATTCGCAGTGGTATTTCTCAGCCGCGCAACCGCAATCTCGCAGAGGTATTTCATCGCCTGCGCTTGATTGAATCCTACGGCACGGGCATTCGTAAAATCTATGCACTGTATAAGAACTGCCCGGCACAGCCGCGCATTGAGGTAACGCATAATACATTCAAGCTGATCTTGCCGAATATGAATGCGACTGTCGAGGAGAAGCACGAAGAAAAATCCGCAGAGCAGGCAACGAATATTACGCCGCAGATGAAGATCGTTCTGGACTATCTGAAAGAGTACGGCGAAATGAATGATGAAGATTTGCAGGAACTGCTGAATATAAAAAAGACGCGTGCCTATATGCTGACGCGTCGAATGAGTGAAGAGGGATTGATTGTAATCAGCGGCCGGGGAGCGACGAAGAAATTCAAGCTGAAATAAGCGCCGCGGGGAATGGCTGTTTTCTAACAAATTTCTAACAGAACCGAAGAAATTGCCGAGAATTGCAGTTGGACCTTTTCGGACACTGTGGTTAAAAGTTCTGTATTTTTGTTGATTTTGCAGATATAGATGTGTAATCTCCTGCAATTTGTAAATCAGAAAGTGACCGGAAAGGTCATGCGTAATAAATGGACACTGTCAGGGGACTTAAAATCCCCCGGAGTTAAACCCGTGCCGGTTCGATTCCGGCTGGCGGCACCAGAAAAACCCCGTATTTCTTACGAAATACGGGGTTTTTCCTGTTAGTTTGATTTAATTTTTGTTAAATACAGACTTATCCAGTGCGCCGTCCTGATGCGCCACGATCGTGGTGCAGACAGCGTCGCCGGTGATATTAACGGCAGTACGCGCCATATCGAGGATACGGTCGATACCCATGATCAGACCGATGCCGGCAACCGGCAGACCGACCGAATCGAATACCATCGCCAACGTAACCAGACCAACCGAGGGCACGCCTGCGGTACCGATGGAGGCGAGCGTTGCGGTCGCAATAACGGTCAGATAATCCGCAGGGGTCAGCTGGATGCCGAACGCCTGTGCAACGAATACAACGGCAACGCCCTGCATGATGGACGTACCATCCATGTTGATGGTCGCGCCGAGCGGGATGGTGAAGGACGAAATACGGCGGTTGACGCCGATTTTTTCCTCCAGCGTGTCGATATTCATCGGGATAGTGGCGTTAGAGGTTGCGGTCGAGAACGCAAAGCCCATAACCGGAGCGAATTTCTTGAGGAAACGCAGCGGATTGAGTCTCGTAAGCAGCGCCAGCAGAATCTGGTATATGCCGCAGCACTGGATGAACAGCGCCAGCAGCACCGCGCCCATGTACTTGAACATTGGCACCATGGCGGAGAAACCGAGACCGGCAAAGGTCTTAGAGATCAGGCAGAATACACCGATGGGAGCCAGACCCATGACCATCATGGTCATTTCCATCATAATATCGTTGCCCTGCTGGAAGAAGTTCGTTACCAGCTGGGTCTTATCCTGCAGCTTGGCGAGGATAATGCCGATGATGAGCGCAAACACGATAACCTGCAGCATTTCGCCGTTGGCCAGTGCGCCGATCGGGTTTTTCGGGATGATGTTCAGCAGGGTTTCCGCAAAGCTGACCGAATCCGAAGAAGCGGTGACTTCGGCGGTCTGGATCTGCGACATATCCAAGCCCATGCCCGGCTTGATCAGCAGACCGATGCCGAGCGCAACGGCAACTGCCATCATCGTGGTGAAAATGTAGAAGCCGATGATTTTTACGCCGACCTTGCCGAGCGTTTTACTGTCGCCGATGGCAGTAGCGCCGCAGATCAGCGAGCAGAATACCAGCGGTACGACCAGCATCTGCATCAGGCGGATAAAGCCCTGACCAACAACATAAAATACGCCGTTTACCAGCACGTTCTGCACAAAATCCACATCAGCTGCAAACATATTGAGCGCAATGCCGACAATCGCACCGGCGATCAGCGAGATGAAGATCTTTGTAGTCAGACCGAGTTTCTTTTTCTCTTTTACTTCATTCATTTATTTACTCCCGTCTTCCGGTGGGCCATGTATTCGCTCAGCGCGTCATGCCAGTCCGGCATTTGATACAAACCAGTGATACGCAGCATCATGTTGTCCAACAGCGTAAAGCGCGGACGCAGCGCAGTGTTCTCGGAGGCCGAGGTGACTGGCACATTTTCCTTGCCGGCGAGACGCAGAATTTCGCGGGCGTACTCTGCACGGGAGCACGAGCCGTCGCACGATGCGTGAAACAGGCCGTACTCGCGGCTGTGCATCAGGCAGTCGATAAAGCCGGCGAGCGCTTTCGCCGAGGTCGGGGAGGAAATCTCATCCTCCGGCAGATGGACCGCGCCTTCCTTTGCCGCCGTATCGAGCACGCGGTCAACAAAGTCGTACGAGCCGACGCCGTACAGCCACGACGAACGCACAATAACATGCTTGTCGGTCAGTTCGCGCACGAGCTTTTCACCGGCGTACTTGCTCTTGCCGTACATCGTGGTCGGATGGGGATCGTCAAACTCACAGAAAGCCTTGTCCTCGTCGCCGCCGAATACGTCGTCGGTCGAGATCTGAATGAATTTTGCGTCGATGCGTCTTGCAGCGGTCGCCAGATTGCGGGCGCCGATGGCGTTGATCTTATACGCTTCTTCGGGGTTCTCCTCGCAGGCCTGCACGTCGGTCAGGCCGGCACAGTTAATGATGACATCCGGATGGTTGATATCGGCGAAACGGCCGACAACGGATACATCCTCAACCGGTACATCGCGGTCGCTGGTTACCAGCTTATATGCTGTGTTGCCGCCGAAACGATGACTAAGCGCGGAACCCAGTCTGCCGCTTGCTCCCGCGATCCAAACGCGGGTCGTAATACTGTTCATAAAACACCTCTCCTGTCGGCTCGGTGCAGCGGAACTGCTCCGGCGCGCATTACCCATTTTATGGGCGTATATTCAGTATAGCACAAAATCGTTAAAAAAACAACAAAATATGCGGTCTATTTGCATAAGTATGCTCGAGTTCCTGCAAACTATCCGATTTGTGCAAAACTTGCTTGCATTTTTATACAAACTGACAAGACCGCTCAGCCGAAGAAAAGAAACAGCCAAAAGCGCGGAGAATTTTTTGGGAATATGGACGCAAATATCTGTCAGCGCTATGATGTCCGTACACCGATCGACGGTATCCGCGGCATGGTCGAGATCAGCCGCCATTATGCGGAAAATGCTGTAGATCACCTCTCTGCATACGAAGCGGGGAGATGGTTTATTTTATATGAAAACATCTGATTTTTATTGTGCAGAATGCTGTAAAAACCTGCGTTGACCTATGTGGTTTTCGGTGATATAATTAACGGATAACAGTGTGGATTGAATCACATAATTTGCCAAGCGTTATTTTGTCTCGAAGGAGGAGCAGGAAATGAAACCGGTTCTGGAGGTTTGTGCCCACTCGGTCGAGTCTGCGGTAAGCGCGGAGCGCGGCGGTGCTATGCGGCTGGAGTTATGCGCAAATTTAATGATCGGCGGTACTTCGCCGGATGAGGATCTGTTCCGCATGGTGCGGGAACGGGTTTCCGTACCGGTTCGTGTGCTGCTGCGTCCGCGCTGCGGCGATTTTTTGTATACGGAAAGCGAATTTGAGCTGCTCTGCCGTCAGGTGAAGCGTTTTGCCGCGCTCGGCGCGGACGGCATTGTCATCGGCGTGCTCACACCCGAGGGTGATCTTGATGAGGAACGTATGGCCAAACTGATTTCGCTTGCAGGCGGCTGCGGTGTGACGCTGCACCGTGCGTTCGATGTCTGCCGCGACCCGTTTGCGGCGTTGGAAACCGCAAAGCGGCTGGGTGTGGATACCATTCTGACCTCGGGGCAGCAGGCGGACTGCACCGCAGGCGCGGATTTGCTGCGCGCGCTGGTTGCAAAAGCAGGAGAGGATATGCAGATTCTGGTCGGTGCAGGCGTAAATGCTGCGGTAATCCGCGCATTGCAGCCGAAAACAGGCGCGAATGCCTTTCATCTTTCCGCAAAGCGGGTGGAAAACAGCAGAATGCAGTTTCGGCGCGAAAATGTGCCGATGGGACTGCCCGGATTGAGCGAATTCAGTCTGTGGCGGTGCGATGAAAATGCAGTCCGTGCGGCGCGTGAAGCGTTTGATGCGTGCTGCGGTGCGGGGCAGGAGGCGCGGACGTGAAAATAGAAAAGGTACTCAACAACAATGTTGTGGTCGCGCTGGATGAAAACGGTGCGGAGACCGTGCTGATGGGGCGCGGCCTGGGCTTCGGCCGCCGCACAGGTGACGAAGCACCGCCGGACAAGGTAGAAAAGCGGTTCACACTGCACTCGGATCAGCTTTCCGACCGGTTCCAGCAGCTGATGACAAGCATTCCGCTGCCGCATTTCCTGATGAGCGAACGCATTATCAACCATGCGAAGATCGCGCTCGGCAAGGAGCTGTCGGACAGCATTTACGTTACGCTGCCCGATCATATCTCGGCGGCCGTCAACCGCTACAAGGAGGGCATTGTGCTGCCCAATCCGCTGCTGTGGGACATCCGGCAGCTGTACAAGGACGAATTCCGCGTGGGACTCAAGGCGAATGAAATCGTCAAGGAGGAGACCGGCGTGGAGTTTACGGATGATGAGGCAGCGTTTATCGCGCTGCACTTTGTCAATGCACAGCTCGGTGGTGAAATCCGCGATATTTACGACATGACCTATCTGCTGCAGGCGGTTTTTCGTATCGTCTGTGACGAATACGGTTTTTGTCCGGACAGTGAATCGCTCAATTACTACCGGTTTGTCACGCACCTCAAGTTCTATGCGCGGCGTATCGTCAGCGGAGAAGGCTACGGCGACGAGGACGGCGATCTGCTCGATGTGGTGCGGTTCAAGTATCCGAAGGCGTATGCCTGTGCGGACAAGATTCGCGCGTACGTCCAGAGGGAGAAAAATTTCCACTCCGGACAGAATGAGCTGCTGTATCTCACCATCCACATCGCCCGTGTGATGGAGCACATTGATGATAAAAAATAATCACGGAGTCCGTGCTGTACAAGCAGTGCGGACTTGCTTTTTGTGCAAAGTGCAGAAAAACAACGAGAAAATTTGGTAACTAATTCGACAGGTTGCTCTTGCCAAGGGGAGAAAAGTTTGTTATACTGCAATTAACAAGTAAACAGTATCCGTTTGAAATGGATTGTTACCGCTTCGGCGGGCAAAACCAGATTTCTCGCAGAAGTTGCTATCAAAGAGTAAGTTGTATCTGTGCAGAAGTTTGGTTCTTTTTATTTTCTGTATGTTTTCGGACAAAACAGGCATACTTAAGGCAACACCGCACAATTTACTCGCAAATCACTCGTGTTCAATCATGCGGTATTGCCGAATCAAAAAGGTTGTGAGCTAAATGTTTGGTAAACTGAAAAATCTGTTTGGCGGCGACAGCGGCATCAAGATAACGGCGCCGGTTGCCGGCAAGGTGGTAGCACTGGAGGACGTACCCGATCCCACGTTCGCACAGGGCATTCTCGGTCCGGGCATTGCAATCGAGCCGACCGAAGGACGCATTGTTGCTCCGGCGGACGGCACGGTGGATGTGATGTTTGAGACCGGTCACGCGGTATCGCTGACCACGGCGGGCGGTGCAGAGCTGCTCATCCATGTTGGCATCGACACCGTACAGCTGGAGGGCAGGCATTACAAGGCCTGCTGCAAGGCCGGTGATCAGGTCAGCAAGGGCGACACGCTGATCGAATTTGACCCGGAGGCCATCAAGGCCGAAGGCTACAAGATCGTAACGCCGGTTTTAATCTGCAATCCGGATACGTTCAAGGACGTAAAATCCGTGGCAGGAGAAACGGTTTCTGCAGGCGACGCACTGCTGCATCTGGAAACCAAGTAACGGAAAGGAAGTAATTCTGAGATGAAGACCATTGAATATACGATTACGGATGCACTGGGCATCCACGCTCGGCCGGCCGGACTGCTGGTCAAGGAGGCAGGCAAGTTTGCCTCGAAAATCATGATCGCCAGCCCGAAAAAGGAAGTCGATGCCAAGCGCATCATGGGCGTGATGGGACTCGGCGTTAAGGGCGGCGATACCGTAAAGATTACCATCGAGGGTGAGGACGAGGAGACCGCTGCAGCTGCAATGCAGGCGTTCCTCGAGAGTAATTTGTAAGGATTTCATTCCGCCGGGTGTGAACGGCGGTGAAATAGGGGGACGGAAACGGAGTTCGGCTCTCCTATCCGTCAACACAATCGGCCGCTTCGGCGGTCCACAAAATAAGGAGGGGAAACTCTTATGATGAAAAAACTGCAAAAGCTGGGCAAGGCTTTGATGCTGCCGGTAGCTGCGCTGCCGATCTGCGGTATCCTGATGGGTCTCGGCTACGCGATCGCTCCGGGCGTTATGGGCGTGCCGGGCGCGGCAACGAGCGGTGCACTGTATAACATTGGCTTCCTGTTGATAAAGGCAGGCGGCGCGCTGATTGACAATATGGCATGGCTGTTTGTCATCGGTGTTGCAGTCGGACTATCCGACGACCGCGAGGGTACCTCGGCACTGGCCGGTCTGGTATCCTGGCTGATGATGACCAACCTGCTGAGCACCGGCGTTGTTACCACGCTGATGCCCGCAATCGCGGATGATCCGGTAAAAACGCTGGCATTTGACAAGATCCAGAACGTATTTATCGCTATCATCGCCGGTATCATCGGCGCAAGCTGCTATAACCGCTTCAAAAACGCGAAGCTCCCGGACTGGCTGGCATTCTTCAGCGGCAAGCGCTGCGTTGCCATCGTAACCGGTCTGGTTTCCATCGCGGTATCCGTTGTCCTGCTGTTCGTATGGCCTGTCATCTTCAGCGCGCTGGTAGCTGTTGGCGAAGGCATCATCGGCATGGACGGTATCGGCGCCGGCATCTATGCATTCCTTAACCGTCTGCTCATCCCGACCGGCCTGCACCACGCGCTGAACAATGTATTCTGGTTTGACACCATCGGCCTCGGAGACCTGCAGAACTACTGGGCCGGCTTTCAGACCGGCGATGTCGGCATCACCGGCAATGTCATTGGCTGGAGCCTCGGCATGTATATGTCCGGCTTCTTCCCCTGCATGATGTTCGGTATTGCCGGTGCGGCTCTTGCTATGATCAAGGCTGCCAAGAACAAGAAGGCTGCTATCGGTCTGGTCCTGTCCGCTGCCATCTGTGCATTCATCTGCGGCGTTACCGAGCCGTTTGAGTTCGGCTTCATGTTCCTGTGCTTCCCGCTGTATGTTGTTTATGCAGCTCTGTACGGCATTTTCACCATCATCACCTACTATGTTGGCTTCCGCGCAGGCTTCTGCTTCTCGGCAGGCGCGACCGACCTCGTATTCTCGTCCTTCCTGCCGGCAGCGAACAACACGCTGATGATCATCCCGCTGGGTATCGCAGCATTCGTTGTATTCTATCTGGTATTCTACTTTGCGATCACCAAGTTCAACCTCAAGACCCCGGGCCGTGAGGATGAAGAAGCCGACTTCGCAGAGGTTGACAAGAATGCCAAGCTGGCAAATAACGACTTCACCGCTATTGCAGCTGCAGTCCTCGAAGGTCTGGGCGGCAAGGAAAATGTAGAATCTCTGGATAACTGCATTACCCGTCTGCGTCTGGAAGTCAAGGACGGCACGCTCGTCAACGAGAAGAAGATCAAGGCTGCAGGCGTGGCTGGCGTAATGCGTCCGTCGCAGACCGCAGTTCAGGTTATCATTGGCACCAAGGTCCAGTTCGTAGCCGACGAAATGGCAAAGATGCTGTAAAATCTACGCAACCAAACCTATCTTGTTTGCATATCACGAAATTGCGCTCCGCGCAATGGAAAGGGCGGGCACATTGCCTGCCCTTTCTATTTCCGGAGACAGAAGAAAGAGGTATTCCATGAAAATCATTCGCGCTAAGGATTATAACGACATGAGCCGCAAGGCAGCTAACATCATCTCGGCACAGGTTATTCTCAAACCGGATTCCGTACTCGGTCTGGCGACCGGTTCGTCACCGATCGGCATTTACGAGCAGCTGATTAAATGGTATAACAAGGGTGATGTGGATTTCGGCGGCTGCACGACCTTCAATCTGGACGAATACCGCGGCCTGACACCCGATCACGAACAGAGCTATCACTATTTCATGCACAAAAACTTCTTCGACGCGGTGAATGTGCCGGCAGAGCGCATCAATCTGCCGGACGGCGCGCAGCTTGACGCCGAGCGGGAGTGCAAGCGCTACGATGCGGCCATCAAGGCAGCGGGCGGCATTGACCTGCAGCTGCTCGGCATGGGTCTGAACGGACACATCGGCTTCAACGAGCCGGACGAGTATTTCTCCAAGGGCACGCATTGCGTGAACCTGACCGAGTCCACCATCGAGGCCAACAAGCGCTTTTTCGCGTCGGCGGATGACGTGCCGCGGCAGGCCTATACCATGGGCGTGCAGACCATCATGCTGGCACGGCGCATCGTGCTGGTGGTTTCCGGTGAGAACAAGGCAGAGACCGTCCGCGAAGCGTTCTTCGGCCCGGTAACGCCTCAGGTTCCGGCATCCATCCTGCAGCTGCACACAGATGTTTCCATCGTAGCGGACGAGGCGGCACTGTCTAAGTGCGGCGATTTGCTCTAAAAAGGAAGCGAAGTTATGGAATTTAGCAATTTGAGGGTATATCAGCCGGACGGCACGTTCAAAACTGGCGGGCTGTCCATCTCGGACGACCGGATTGCATCCGCGGAGGTGAGCGCGGATGCGGTGGATATGGGCGGTCTGTACGCCGTGCCCGGACTGGTCGATCTGCACTTTCACGGCTGCATGGGCCGCGATTTCTGCGACGGCACGCATGAGGCTATCTCTACACTGGCAAAGTATCAGGCACAGATCGGCGTGGCCGCCATCTGTCCGGCGACTATGACCTATCCCGAGGACAAGCTGACGCAGATTGCCGAAGCCGCCGCAACCTATCAGGTGGAGAGCAATGACGCGGCACTTGTGGGCATCAACATGGAAGGCCCGTTCATCTCCGAGGCGAAAAAGGGTGCGCAGAACGGCGCTTACCTGCATGCACCGGATGCAGCCATGTTCCGCCGGGTACAGGAAAAATCCGGCGGCCTGTTCAAGCTGTGCGACCTGGCACCCGAGCTGCCGGGTTCGATGGAGACCATTGACGAGCTGGCGGGCGAGGTGCGTATCTCGATTGCGCATACGACAGCGGATTACGACACCGCCTGCGAAGCCTTCAAGCACGGCGCGCGGCAGGTGACCCATCTGTACAACGCCATGCCGCCGTTTTCGCATCGGGCACCGGGTGTGATTGGTGCGGCCTTTGACAACGATAACGTGGCGGTTGAACTCATCGCGGACGGCGTGCATGTGCATCCGTCGGTCGTTCGTGCGACGTTCCGGCTGTTTGAGAACCGTGTTATCCTGATCTCGGACAGCATGATGGCGACCGGTCTGGAGGACGGCGAGTATTCGCTCGGCGGACAGGCAGTTACCGTGCGCGGCAACCTCGCTACGCTGCACGACGGCACGATTGCGGGTTCCGCAACCAACCTGATGGACTGCGTGCGCTCGGCGGTCAAGATGGGTGTTCCGCTCGGTCAGGCGATTCGGTCCGCGTCCACCAATCCGGCGCGTGCTATTGGCATTGAGCACGATTACGGCTCTCTCGAGCCGGGCAAGCTGGCCAATGTGCTCCTGCTGGATGAGGAGCTGAACATTCACACGATTCTGCTGCGCGGCAGAATGCTGGGCTGAACAGCGATTTGATAAAGAAATGAAATGAAAAGAACCGGCATCGAAAGATGCCGGTTTTGCGTTGTTTTGGGTTGCATGGTGCGGAGAATTGGAATTTATTGATCTTCTGAATCTAATCCAAGTCCCTTCAGCGCTTTTTCGTTTTGGATATCTTCATCGGTTTTCTTTCCGGTGATAGCACTGTAGGCTTCTTTAATGCCATTTCTCACTGCCCATTTGATAACGAAATACAGCGCAATCAAAATAATAATTGCAGTTCCTCCGCTTATGCCTAATTCATTCCACATGATTCAATCCTCACAAATTTCGGTTTGATAGTTTCAGCCAATAGTATGCAGTTGAAAACGCCTTACTTCTTCCTCTTTTTCTTCTTCTGCACGCTGTATCCGAACTTGCCGAGATACTTGCCAAGCGCAAAATACTCGCCGTGGGAGTACATAATTAGGTTCGCATCGTTGATATGAAACCGGTCGTTTTCGTCCAGATATTCGTCATCAACCGTCACGCCGACCACCTCGGCGATGAACATGGTATGGCTGCCGAGTGCGCGACTCTCGGTCACGCGGCAGGCGATGTTGACCGGACTTTCCGCGATAGCGGGTGCGCTGACATGCTCGACCGGCATGGGCGTCAGACCGGTTTTCGCAAATTTGTCTACATCACGGCCGCTGACAACGCCGCAGTAGTCGCAGGCGCGCGCCAGCTTCTCGGTGGTGAGATTGATGACAAATTCACCGGTTTTCTCGATAATATCGTAAGAATACCGCGACGGACGGACCGAAATCGACACCATCGGCGGGTTGGTGCACACTGTACCCGCCCAAGCCACCGTGATGATGTTGGGACGGTGCGCTTCATCGGCAACGCTGACCATCACCGCCGGAACGGGATTGAGCATGTTGCCGGGCTTCCAGCTTTGTTTACCCATGTTTATCTCCTTTATTGTGCGCGGGATAGACGGCACGCAGTTGTTTTGAAAGTCCGATTACGTCAGCGGCTGCACCGTATAGCGGAGCCGTGCGGGCGAGTGCGGATACCGACGGTAAAACGCGCTTACCAGTCGGTCGGCAACCATGCGGCTGTTTTCGTAATTCGCCTGCGGCAGCAGGATGATATACTGCGAAATGCTGCATCGAGCAATCACATCGCCGCGGCGCAGATTGTTCTGGACAAGCACTTGCAGATTGTTCATTGCGGGGTCCAGACTGCGGCGTGCAAGCATTTCGCCGTCCTTGCCGGAGACCGACAGCAGGCAGATATTCGCTGAATGGCCGTTTCGTGCGATCGAACGGGCTTCGGAACGGTACAGAATCTTGAAAAAGTCGTATTCGCATACCATGGCGCCGCCGTGCGGCGCAGGCTCCGCAAGCTGAGAGCAAACCTCGTCCATGGTCAGTGTGCGGTCGTTTACGGTGCGTGTCGCCTGACGATACAGTGTGCGCAGCGTCTCGGACGGCATAACGCCGAAATGCGCAAACAGCAGCTCGCTCATTTCCTCGTAGACCGACATAGCGCCCTTCATATCGCCGGTGCGGAGCAGACCACGCATGAGGTGCTCATACAGGTCCTCCTGATACGGCTCAATATGAATCGCCCGACGGCACAGCGCAACGGCTTCGGCTGTGCGTTCTTGCTTTTCGAGCAGCTCGATCGCACCGGCTGCCGCACGGGTGTACAGGCTGTGATAGTAGGCCACGATTGGAATAGTCCAGATTTCATCGGTCATGCGCGGCAGCGGATCGCCGGCATACAGTGCCAGTGCAGCCTGATATTCCGCCAGACGGACATCGTCATCTCCGGCGGCTTCGGCGGCATGAAAATGCGCCTCAAAATCCTCAATATCGAGGGAAAGCGGCATAACGTTGTTCCAGAAGTATCGGCCTGCTTTGCGGCGGATGAGCAGGCGGCCAAGTCCCGGCTGCAGTTTGTCCAGCGCGGTACGAATGCGGTGAAAGATTGATTTGAGCGCATTTCCGGGATCCGCGCTTTTTTCGCCGTTGCTCCAGTATAGATGGATCAGCTCTTCCTGGGCGAACGAGCGGCCGTGGTTATACAGCATATAGGCCAACAGTGACCATACCCGGCGGGAACGGTCGTCGCTGTCGGAAATGGTGCGGTCGCCGTATCGAAGGGTAAACTGCCCGAGCATCTGCACTTGTAATGTAGGTCCGTTCATCTTTGCTCCCCACCTTTGTATGATGTGTTCGCAGATTGACGCGCATGACCGATTACAAAGTCATACGGCATATATTAAAAATATACCACGAAACCGGCAAAAATGCAAACCGGAGAACAGGGAACAGAGGGGTTCCTGCAGGTGCAGCCGCAGATTTGAGGGAGAACTGCCGTTGAGAAGAGAGCGCATAAAATAACATAGTATATGGATTGATTCTGAGAAAAATGCGAAAAATGCAGCATGATTTACACTAAAAAGAACACACGTTCTTTATTGAATGTTCAATTTCTCTGTATGGATAGGAGCAAGGGCAGGGTAGCAGACTTGCAGACAATACGCTCTGCTTGGACGCCGACCGGAACAATATGGACAGCCATCCCCGCGAATCCGCTTGCTGATGGAACTCTGTCAGATATATCCCTTCTCGCATCGCCACTCATGGCCTTTTCACATTTCCACCCAAATTTCTTATTGGATTGCCCTGCTATCTCACTGGGCAAAAGCGTCAAATTCTTTGTGGGGTGCCAGATTCAAATAAGCGCAGGCTCTGGCGGCCTCACCAAGCCGCATCGCGTCACAGTTCTCGGATGACAGATGGGGCATCTGCTTTTTCGGGAATTGGTGCGGGAACAGATGGCTGCTTTCCAAACATGTCCTTCCGAACAGATCCAGTATACTTTTTTTCAGAGCCGGGCACTACATCATAAGGTGTCAGAGGGGAATTTAACGCAGAATGCCACTCCGCGGCAATTTCCGGCCGGAGCACTGCCAGGCAGTTTTTCTCATATGCCTGAAGATTGGCACAGAACGGACAGTTTGAGCGGCGCTTGGTCCTGTTAGCGATCGTGGCTCGATACTCCTGCTGACATTTTGGACAGTGCCACCAAACTTTTCGAGGTGAACCGCTGAATACAGTATCAGGCTTGTCGGCGTTGCGGGTGCTCCACGCCAACGCGATTGCAGGATATTCTACCGCCAGAGTGCGTTTCTTTCGCTCATGAAAATACATTTGATTAATTGCATATTGATCCCGTCGGTGATGAAAATCAAGCGGCTGTAAATCAAGATAGCAAAATACAGAGGCGATCATTTGGTCAAGATGCCTATCCTGCTCATCAAACCGATACAGAATTTTCGTCTTCTGCAATACAACCGGCTCAGCCAGCTCCCGGCTGTCACAGATTCGAAGCACCTGATATCCCGCCTCTCGCAGGGCGCGGTCTTTCCGTTCTGCCCTCTCTCTGGCCGCCAGACTGCTGTGATAATAGTACCCATCATGTTCCAGCACCAATTTGTGTTCAGGCAAAAAAATATCCATATTCTCAATTTTCAACTGAAAAACCCCTTTCCGACAGAGCGGAAAGGGGTTTGTTTATGCGATTTTGGAGAATAACATAACAGCAAGGCCGAGCACGACAAGAATCACGCCGGTGGCGCGGTTGAGCGTTTTCGGGCTGGCCTTATTGGCGAACACGGCAGCGATGCGTGCCCACACGAGCGTGAAGATCACGCACAGAGCCCAGATCAGCGGGTCAGGCATTCCGCCAATGGTGAAGTGCGAGGCCGCGCCTGTGAGCGCTGTGAACGTCATAATGAACACGCTGGTGCCGACGGCGGTTTTCAGCTCGTAGCCGAGCACCGAGGTCAGGATGAGCAGCATCATCATGCCGCCGCCCGCGCCGATGAAGCCGCAGATAAACCCGATCAGCACGCCGCAGACAATGGACTGCACAGCTCGTTTGCGTGCGGACACGTTCATCATCGCCTCTTTGGTGGTCATGACCGGACGGACGATGAACTTCACGCCGAGCAGGAACGTCATAAACACCGAGAAGCTGCCCATCGTTCGCGAGGGGAGCAGGCTGGCGATATAGCTGCCGACCACGGTGAATACAAGCACGCTGAGCATTATCAGCAGGCCGTTTTTGACATCTAGATTTTTGTTTTTTCCGTAGGTATAGGCCGAAACGGCGCTCGCCAGTACGTCAGACGAGAGCGCGATGCCGACCGCCATGTACGGGTCCATGTGCAGAAAGGTGATGAGAATGGGGCTGATAACGGCGGCGGCGCTCATGCCCGCGAAGCCGGTGCCGAGGCCAGCGCCCATGCCGGCGAAAAACGTGACGAGCACGGTGAAAAGCATCGTCATATCAGCGCACCTCCTGCAAGAGCTGGTCGAGATTGCGGTCGATGACACCGACGGCATCGCCAAACGCCTGCCGCTGTTCATCACTCATGCCGGAGAGCAGACGGTCGATGAATTGCGCCTGCAATGCGCGGCCGCGGTCGATGATGGGAAGCGCCTTGTCGGTACATATCAGACGGGTCTTGCGGCGGTCGCCGGGGATGCTCTCGCGGCGCAGATAGCCCTCCTCGACCAGCCGGTTGACGTTGACTGATACGAGGTTCGCCTTGATCCGGCGCAGCTCCACGATGTCGCTGGCGGTGTCATGGCCGGGGTTGTTGGCAAGGAACAGCAGAATGTCAAACGCCGTCTGTGTCAGCTTGAGTTCGCGGCACAGCGGTCGGCACATTGCGCTGTATGCCAGATCGGTCTTGTGCGTAAATTCCATATAGGGATTCATGTATATCACCTGCTTCAAAAATAGATAGTCTAAATTTGAACTAAGTATAGCATGATATGCTTGTGTCGTCAAGCCGGAGAGAAAGAAAAAAGCTCTTGTTCCGAAGGACAAGAGCTTTTTGAAAACATTTTATACGCCAGTGGGCAACAATTACTTGTTGTCAACCTCTGCCATGTGCTCGATGAGCATCAGCAGCTTGTTGGAGTAGCCCCACTCGTTGTCGTACCAGGAAACAACCTTTACGAAGGTGTCGGTCAGGTAAACGCCAGCGTTAGCGTCGAAAATGGAGGTGCGCTCGTCGCCCAGGAAGTCAGAAGATACAACAGCATCCTCGGTGTAGCCCAGAACGCCCTTCAGGCCGCCCTCAGACAGCGGCTTCTCGGAAGCAGCCTTCATAGCAGCGCAGATGTCTTCCTTGGTAGCCGGCTTAGCCAGGTTAGCAGTCAGGTCAACAACGGAAACGTCCAGGGTCGGTACACGCATGGAGATACCGGTCAGCTTGCCGTTCAGCTTCGGGTAAACCTTGCCTACAGCCTTTGCAGCGCCAGTGGTGGACGGGATGATGTTGCCGCAAGCAGCACGGCCGCCGCGCCAGTCCTTCTTGGACGGGCCGTCAACAACCTTCTGAGTGCCGGTTGCAGAGTGTACGGTGGTCATCAGGCCCTCGGTGATGCCGAATGCCTCGTCCAGTACCTTAGCGATCGGAGCCAGGCAGTTGGTGGTGCAGGATGCGTTGGATACGAAGGTCATATCCTTGGTGTAAGTGTTCTGGTTAACGCCCATTACGAACATCGGGGTGTCGTCCTTGGACGGAGCAGACATGATAACCTTCTTAGCACCGCCATCGATGTGAGCCTGTGCCTTCTCCTTGGTCAGGAATACGCCGGTAGACTCTACAACGTAGTCAGCGCCAACCTTGCCCCACGGAATGTTCTTCGGGTCCATCTCTGCAAAGAACTGAACCTTCTTGCCATCAACGGTGATGGAGTTGTCATCATACTCGATGGTGCCGTCGTAACGACCGTGCATGGTGTCATACTTGAGCATGTATGCCATGTAGTCCGGAGTCATGAACGGATCGTTTACCGCTACGAACTCGATGTTCGGGTTCTTCAGACCAGCGCGGAAAACCATACGGCCGATACGGCCAAAGCCATTGATACCTACTTTAATAGCCATTTGCAGTGTTCCTCCTCAATTTTGACAATTATCTTCTTGTCGATGGCTTTATTATACACTATCTGGACGATATGCCGCAAGGTGTAATATTTGTGAAATTTTTGTCATTATATTCTGGGTTTTTGTACATTTTTCTTTGCAAAGCGGTCCCGTCT
>OGXP01001002.1_pt1 | contig 26814 bp, 30 predicted proteins | sample 1576351 | NCBI WGS metagenome assembly OGXP01 (sample SAMEA3541517, study PRJEB24748) | human gut metagenome | biome: human gut; feature: human-associated habitat; material: faeces | place: China | collected 2012
AAAATAAAAAGAACCGTAGGAACTACGGGGATAGCTTGGTAAATATAGTTGGCTAACAAAAGCAGCTACTTCCCAAGAAAAAGCTCCCACTTCAAAAATTACAAAGTAATTTTAAGTGGGAGAGGTTCACTCAAATAAGAACAATAAATGTAAATAGAATGATGGCATTGAAAGACGATAGCGGAAGAATAGAAAGTAAAATTGAAGAAGAACTTTTTTTAGAACTGCTTGGAATGGGAATAAAAGATATGACATTTTGTTTATCGGCAGATGAAAAAATAGAGTTTTTTTATAATCTTTCAAAAGAAGCGTCTGTTAAAAAAATTACTTCATTGCTTTATGAACTCCTAAAACTGAGAAAAAACAAAGAGCAAAATCAAGATAAAATTATTGAATTGGAAAATCAAATAAAAAAATTAATTTTATTTAAAGATTATGAATTTAAAGAAAAAGATATATTTTTACAATCTGTTTTAAAAGAATTTTTAGATTGATGTTTTTGGTGTTTTGTGGTACAATTTTTATAAGAAAAGAGAGAAAAACTCTGATTAAATTATTAAGGGTATAAAATCCCAACAAAAAAGAAGGCAGTTGTAATAAGCTGCCTTTTAAATTAAAATTTTTCAAAGAGACTTTCAGGTCTCTTTTTGTTTTTTATAAAATTTTAAATTATTTTTTAATTAAAAAAATAAAAATTGAATTTTAAAACAATAAAAATAGAAAAAATAATGGAAAATTTAAAATAAGAATGCTATAATTTTAATGGAGAGAGGTGAAAAAATGTTAAAAGAATTTAAAGTTAAAAATTTCAAATCATTTAAAGATGAACAAGTTTTTTCTTTGGAAGCAATGAATAGACAAGAACCAAATTTGGATTATTTTAATATAGCTCAAATAGGAAGTCAAAGAATATTAAAATCAGCGGCAATTTATGGACATAACTCTTATGGAAAATCCAATCTTTTTAAAGCTGTAGGAAAGATGCTTCAGATAATAAAATTATGTATTAACTCTGATTATATAATAGAAGTTGATAATTTTAAATTGGATAATTTTAGCATAAATGAACCTACAATGTTTGAAATTACTTTTGTTCAAAATGAAATTACTTACAGATATGGATTTGAAATTTTAAAAAATTTAGTAACAAAAGAATGGCTTTATAAAACTAAGAAAAGAGAAGTTAAAATATTTGAGAGAAAAAATCAAAAAAATAATTCCATAGAATTAAGTTCAAAATATAAAAAAATAGAAAAATATAAAGAATTTACAAAAGAAAGTGAACTTTTTTTATCTTCAATGGAAAAAAATAATATTTCAGGTGAAATAAGAGATGTTTATAATTTTTTGGTAAATAACATAAAAGTATTTTCAGCAGAAGATATGGTCAGCACAATAACTTCGGAAATGGTAATAAATAAAACTGTGTCTCTGCCTCAAATAATATCGGCATTAAAAAATGCTGATTTGGGAATAAGTAATTTGGAAATAAAAAAAGAGGAGCAAAATTTGGAAGAAGTTCCCGAATTTATAAAATCTATTGTAAAATTTGGAGTAAAAGATAAAATTTCAGATGGAAAAATATATAGTACATATGAGAATATAAAACATAATATATTTTCAAAAGATGGAAAAAATATAGGAGAAATTAACTTTGAATTAAATGAAAATGAATCTGAAGGAACAAAAAAATTATACTCTGTAATTGGACCTATATTAAATTCAATTAATAAGGGGCAGGTTCTTTTTATTGATGAATTAGATTCAAAACTTCACCATTTTATAGTGAAATATATAGTTGAATTATTTAATAACAATGATATAAATTTAAAAAATGCACAATTAATATTTAACACTCATGATTTTTATCTTCTTAAGGAAGAAATTTTTAGAAGAGATCAAATATATTTTGTTGACAAGGATAGTCAAGGAAGAAGCAATCTTTATTCTTTGGGAGATTTTAAAGGGATAGATAAAAAATCAAATTTGCTTGCTCATTACCTTTTGGGACATTTTGGAGCAATAGGAAATATTAATTAGGTATTTTTATGGGAAGAAAAAGCAAAAATCTTAAATTAAAACCTGAGAATAAAGAAAGTATAAGAGATAATAAATTATATGAAAAAATTAATTTAGAAAAAAGCGGAAGAAAATCAAAAGAATTGATTATCAGAAATGTCATAAAAATATATTTCAACTCTTTGGAAACAGAGTATAATTATTTTAAAGAAATTAAAGACAAATTGGAAAATTTTAAAATTATAGATTTAAAATTGGAAATAGAAAAAGCTCAAAGCAAAGGTGGAAAGTCTCCCTTGGAATTACTTGAATATTCTGTTTTAAATAAAAATGAAAAAGAAGAAACTTGGATTGTTTTTGATAAAGATGAATTTGAAATTGATAATGTTCTTATAAAAGCAAAGCGATATAATATAAATTCAGCTTTTTCAAATCCGTGTTTTGAATTATGGTTTTTAAATCATTTTGACTATAGAGAAACTTTTTTATCCACAAAAGAATGTTTGAAGCTGACAAAAGAGAAATTTAAAAAAGAATTAAAGAAAGAATATGAAAAAAATGAGAAATGGTTTAAAATTTTAGAAAATAAGACAGAAAAGGCTGTAAGAAATTCTAAACGACAGCATAAAGAAATAGAGAAGAATATTTCTTCTCCTAATAAACAAAATCCTTGTACTTTGATTTATATTTTAGCAGAAAAGTTATTAAAAGTTTTAAAATATGCAGATTAATTTTTCAGAGAGACTTTCGGGTCTCTCTTTTTTGTGTATAAAAAAATAAAATATTAAAAAAATTTTTTTATTTCTGTGGACGAAAATGAAATAAAAATAAACGGCGGAGAAATTCAAAAACCAATAAAAAACTTTAAAAAAACATTGTTAAATGATATAATAATTTATAAAATAGATAAAGAATATAATGGGAGAATATTGAAAAATGATACTTAAATGTTTTTTACTTGTTTTTATAGGAGCAATGATTGGGTGGATAACAAACTTTATTGCTATAAAAATGCTTTTCAGACCATACAAAGAAATTAATTTAATATTTTTTAAGATACAGGGATTACTTCCAAAAAGAAGAAATGAAATAGGAAACAGCATTGCAGAAGTTGTAGAGAATGAACTTGTATCTGTAAAAGATATAATTTCAAAAATATCACCGGAAGATATAGAAGAAAATATTGGTTTAATTGTAGACAGAATACTTGAATCAAGGCTGAAAGAGGAGATTGTGAAAAATTTTCCGATGGCAGCATTTTTTTTGAGTGATTCCATGCTTGAGAAAATAAAACATATTATAAAGCAGAGCATTTTAGACCATAAAGAAGAGATGATAAATGTTTTTGCAGAATATCTTGAAAATAAAGTTGATATAAAAAGTATAATTGTTGAAAAGGTAAACGGTTTTTCACTGGAAAAAATAGAAGAGATTATAATAACTCTTGCCAAAAAAGAACTTAAACATATTGAATATATAGGAGCAGTTTTGGGAGGAATAATCGGTCTTGTTCAGTTTGCCGTTGTGACATTTATTTAAAGGAGCAGAGATTTTTAATGGACAGAATAGTTACAGATAAAGAGCTTGCAAATGAAATAGACTCACAGAAAAATTTAAGGCCGAAAAGATTTTCAGAATATATTGGTCAGACAAATTTAAAAGAAAAAATGGGAATATTTATAGAAGCTGCAAAAAGAAGAGGGGGCTGTATTGACCATACTCTTTTATACGGACCTCCCGGGCTTGGAAAAACAACTCTTGCAGGAGTAATTGCAAATGAAATGAATGTAAATTTAAAAATTACATCAGGTCCTGTTCTTGATAAGGCAGGAGATTTAGCTGCAATTTTAACTTCTCTTGAAGAAAATGATATTCTTTTTATAGATGAAATACACAGGCTTAACACTTCAGTTGAAGAAATTCTTTATCCTGCAATGGAAGACGGGGAGCTTGATATAATAATTGGAAAAGGACCTGCTGCAAGGTCAATAAGAATAGAACTTCCTCATTTTACACTTATAGGAGCAACAACAAGAGCGGGGCTTTTAAGTTCTCCATTAAGAGACAGATTTGGTGTAAGTCACAGAATGGAATATTACACAGAAGATGAACTTGTGCAGATTCTTGTAAGAGGAGCAAAAGTTTTAGGAGTTGAAATTGAAAAAGAGGGAGCTGTGGAAATTGCAAGAAGAAGCAGAGGAACTCCGAGAATAGCCAACCGTTTTTTAAAAAGAGTGAGGGATTATTCTGAAATAAAAGGAAACGGAATAATTACAAAAAGAATAGCAGGAGAGGCTTTAAGACTTTTAGGAGTTGATGATGAAGGTCTTGATGAGCTTGATAGAAATATAATTTTCTCCATAATGAAAAATTATGGTGGAGGACCTGTTGGAATAGAAACTTTATCACTTCTTTTGGGAGAAGATAAAAGAACAATAGAAGAAGTTTATGAACCTTATTTGGTTAAGACGGGATATATAAAAAGAACTCCAAGAGGGAGAATGGTAACCAATAAAGCGAAGGAACATTTTGAAATTAAGGAGTAAGATATGAAAATAAGCACAAAAGTAAGATATGGATTGAAAGCACTTGTTTATATAGCAGAAGAAAGCTCTAAAGGAAGACTTGTGAGAATAAAAGAAATTTCTGAAAAAGAAGATATATCAGTTCAGTATCTTGAACAAATTCTTTATAAATTAAAAAATGAAAATATTATTGAGGGAAAAAGAGGACCAAACGGGGGATACAGACTTATGGGAGAACCTGAAAAAGTTACTCTTTACAAACTTTATAAAATTCTTGATGATGACACAAAAGTTATAAACTGCAATGAAAATGTAAAAGAAACAAAAGACTGTACAGATGATACTTGTAACAACAGCTGTATCTGGAGAAAACTTGACAGTGCAATGAAAGAAATTTTAAAAAGCACAACTCTTGCAGAACTTATAAAAAATAGAGATATGATATAGGAGTTTATTGTGATAAGTGTTATAATAGAGAGTAAAAATATTCATCTTGATAAAATTATAATAGATGATAAAAACGATGTAAACCATCTTAAAAATTCTTTCAGAGTGAAAGAGGGAGAAACAGTAAGAGCTGTTGACGGGGAAAATGAATATATATGTAAAGTTCTTGTTGTTGAAAAAAAAGAAATCACTCTTGAAATTATTGAAACAAGAAAAGATGAATCAGTAAAAAATACTGAGGTGACAGCGGGGCTTAGCATTATAAAAAATGATAAGATGGAACTTGCAATTCAAAAACTTACAGAGATAGGTATTGATAAAATAATTCCTCTTGAAACAAAAAGAACAATAGTAAAACTTTCTGAAAAAAAAGATAAGTGGGATGTAATTGTAAAAGAGGCAACAAAACAGTGTCAGAGAGTAAGACTTCTTGAAATAGAAAATATAAAAAAATTAAAAGATGTGGATTATTCACAGTATGATTTGGTAATTGTTCCTTATGAATGTGAGGAGGAGTACAGTTTAAAAAATCTTTTGAGAGGATTAGAGACTGTGCCTAAGAAAGTTCTATACTTAATAGGAGCTGAAGGGGGCTTTGACATAAGCGAGATAGAGTATCTGAAATCAATGGAAAATGTAAGAATTGTTACATTGGGAAAAAATATATTGAGAGCAGAGACAGCTTCTATCGTAGTAGGAGGAATATTAATAAATGAGTTTCAATAAAAAAGTGGCGTTTTATACTTTAGGCTGTAAAGTAAATCAATATGAAACTGAAAGCCTTAAGAATAAACTGATAAAACTAGGATATGAAGAAGTGCCTTTTGAAGAAAGTGCAGATTTTTATGTTGTAAATTCATGTACAGTTACATCAGTTGCAGACAGAAAAACAAGAAATATTTTAAGAAGAGCTAAAAAAGCCAATGGAAATGGAAAAGTTATTGTTACAGGGTGCTATGCTCAGACAAATGGAAAAGAACTTCTTGAAATAGATGAAGTTGATTATGTTGTAGGAAACAGCAACAAAACAGAGGTTGTTGATTTAATAGAAAATTTAGAGGGGAAATCTTCTTCCTCTCATCTTGTGCTTAATGATATTTTCAAAGAAGATAAATACGAGGAATTTGAATTTTCAACATTCAGAGAGATGTCAAGAGCATATATAAAAATTCAAGATGGGTGCAATAATTTCTGTTCATATTGCAAAATTCCTTTTGGACGTGGAAAGAGCAGATCAAGAAAATTAGAAAATATAATTGAAGAAGCACATAAACTTTCTAAAGAAGGATTTAAAGAAATTATTCTTATAGGAATAAATCTTGGAGCATATGGAGAAGATTTTGAAAAGAAAGTAAGTTTTGAAGATCTCCTTGAAGAGATTGTAAAAGTAGAGGGAATAACAAGAATAAGAATTGGTTCTATGTATCTTGATAAGATAAGCGACAGATTTATAAATATAATGAAAGAAAATAAAAAAATAATGCCTCATCTTCACATCTCTCTTCAGTCATGCAGTGATGAAGTTCTTAAGGGAATGAGAAGAAAATACGGAACAGATTTGATTGTAGAAAGGCTTTCAAAACTTAGAGAAAATGTTGAAAATATAGAATATACTGCTGATGTTATTGTAGGATTTCCCGGAGAAACAGAAAAAATGTATGAAGACAGTAAAAAACTTATACAGAAAATAGGATTTTCAACTCTTCATGTTTTTCCATATTCAGAAAGAGAAAATACTCTTGCAGCAACACTTCCAAATAAAGTGTCTCCTGCTGAAAAGAAAAGAAGAGCCGGAGACCTTGAGCAGTCAGAAAAAGAAAGCGGTATAAAAGTAAGAGAAAAATATATTGGAAAAACTTTAAATGTTTTGGTTGAAGAAAAAAAAGGAAACTGGTATTACGGATACAGTGAAAATTATCTGAGAGTAAAAATTTCAGATAAAAATAATCTGGTTTTAAATACAAATGATGAAGTGAAAGTAAAGATCACTGGACTTGAAAAGGAGTTGTTGACAGGTGAAGCTAAATAAAAATAAATCATCAAACCCAAGAATAAAATATGTACTTGGAGGCTTTGTCGTTTTAGTTGTCCTTATAGGAACGTTGATTTACAATCTTATCAGCGGTAATAAAGATATAAAAGAGTGGGACAGATATATGATAATCGGAAAGGATAATATATTTGTGGTTTATGAAGATAAACTTGCAATAAAAATTCCTTTTGATATTCAGGTTGATAAAGATATAAGTTTCAGAGATTTAATAAAGGTAAAAAATTATGAAGAAGTTTTAAACAGAGTAAACGGAGTTCTTCCTGAAAAAGTTGAAAAGTTTAAAGTTATAAAATATGGTGAAGTTGATATAAATGTAAAAAATGCAAGAAATATTCCTGAAGTTATGATAAATGACAGAAGACATATTTTAACATCAAACATGGAATCAATGTTTAACGACCTTTTAAGAGAAAAAAATGTAAAAAATATAGCCAATGAAAATATAATAGTTGATATATTAAATGCCAACGGAAGAGCAGGGCATGCAAGAAGAACAGGTGAGAGACTTCACAAAGAACTTGGTGTAAAATTTAATGCTGCAAACTATGAAACAAACGGTGAGCAGAGTTATGTAATAATAAATGACCTGCCAAAAGAAAAAGTTGAAGAACTTGTAATGATTATTGGTGAAAAATATTTTAAAATAAAGGAAGATGCAACAATTCCAACTTTAGCAAATGTAGTTTTTGTTCTTGGAAAAGAAGAGGGAAAAATATTTAATGTTGAAGTGGTGGGAGACAGTGCAACAGCAGGGCTTTATGCTGATAATTTAAGAAAAGACGGATACAATAATGTGACACAGAAAAAAGAAACTGTAAAAGGAACAGATACACTTATAAATTACAATAAAGAAGATTACTATATTGCATATAAAATTGGTAAGAAACTTGGAATTGATAAATTTGTGGAAAAAGATGACCTTAATAATAAAATTATGGTAGTGGTTGAGTAATAAAACTTTTAAACAATGAGCAGAGGAAAATAAAATGTTAGATATAATTTACTTGATTTTAATTTTTATAGTGGGAAGTATTTCCATACAAATATCAAACGGAATATTTATTATGCCCTATTTATTATATCTGACAAATCTTCAGACAAAAAAATCAATAGTGCTTACAGCTGTTATGGGTATTTTGTATGCACTTCAGACTGATAAAGTTATTGAAATACTTTTTTTCTTTGCTTTGTTTTATATAATATTTTATCAGATATTAAAATATCTGAAATATACTTATATGAATGTGGTTATATTTTCTCTTGCAGAGCAGATTTTGTGGGCAGTTGTTTTTGAAAAAGGGCTTGATTATATTGGAATCTTTATTCCTTTTGTCTTCTACAATTTATTTAATCTGCTTTTTATGAAATTTTATAAGAAAACAAAAGCAGGTGCAGTGAAACAATGAGAATGAAAGATTTAAAAAGCAGGAGAGTAAGAAATGTAAGGCTTGGAGAAACAAATTCCGACAGATGTTTTTTTGTGAAAATCGGAATAATAGGTGTATTTTTTCTTCTTGTAGTAAGAATGGGATATCTTCAAATTTATAAAGGGGAAGAATATAAATATAAAGCTGAAAACAACCGTGTAAAATTTGTAAGAGTTGATGCACTGAGAGGAAATATTGTTGATGCAAACGGCGAGATTGTAGCCACAAATAAAATAGGTTACAGGCTTAATTATCTTAATGAAAGAAAATATGATGAAAAAATCCTGAAAGAATTAAGTGAAATCACAGGGAGAAGCGAAGAATATATTGAAAAAAGAATAAAGTATGGGGAAATTTCCATGTACACAAGGGAAAACACAATAATGGAAGATTTAGAAGAGGAGACAGCTCATAAAATTCTTGAAAGAAAAAATGAATTTCCTTATCTTAGTGTGGAAACGTATTTTAAAAGAAAATATATTGAAGATGAAACGGCTTCTCATGTAATAGGATATGTAAAAAAGATTTCTAACAAAGAATATGAAACCTTAAAAGACGAAGGATATGATGACAGAGATGTAATCGGTAAAGAGGGAATTGAAAAAGAATATGATAAAATTCTTCGTGGAGAAAAAGGATTTGAATATTTTGAAGTAAATGCAAGGTCTATTGTGCAGAAAGTTATAAAAAACAAACCGTCTGTAAAAGGAAAAGATGTTCACTTAACAGTGGATATGAGACTGCAGAGATATGTAGAAAATGTTTTTAAAGAGAGAAGTCTTGTAGGAAGCATGATTGCCATAAATCCAAAAGATGGAAAAGTTATTACTATGGTAAGTTATCCAACTTATCCTCTTAATACTTTTAGCTCTACAATCCCTTCTGATTTATGGAATGAAATACTTTATGATAAAAGAAAACCTCTTACCAATAAATCAATTTCCGGAGAATATCCTCCCGGATCTGTATTTAAACCTTTTGTAGCTTTTTCATTTTTAGAAGCTGGGCTTAACCCAAAAGAAAAATTTTATGATGACGGAGCATATAGAATAGGTGAATGGCAGTGGAGATCTTGGAAGAGAACAGGACACGGTTATGTTGATTTAAGAAAAGCGATAATTGAATCTGCCAATGTATATTTTTACAGAGCAGCTCATGAATATGGCTCAGCTGTAATTACAAAAAATGTTAAAAATTTTGGTTTTGGAAAACAGACAGGGATAGATATTCCCGGAGAAAAAAGCGGACTTGTTCCTTCTCCTGAATGGAAGAAAAAAAGATTTAAAGAAGGCTGGTATACAGGAGACACTATTATCTTTGCAATCGGGCAGGGATATATGACAGCAACACCTCTTCAAGTGGCACAGGCTTATTCTGTTTTGGCTAACGAAGGATATGCTTACAGACCGAGGCTTGTTGATTATATAAGCGACGGTGAAATTAAAGAAGAAACGGAAAAAGTAAAAAGCATAGAGGTAAAATATCCTTCTTCATATTACAAAATGATGAAAGATGCAATGATAGGTGTTGTGGAAGAGAAAAACGGAACGGGAAAAATACTGAGAACCGAAGGTTTAAAAATAGCTGCAAAAAGCGGATCGGCACAGAATTCGCAGTTTAAAGAAACCCATGCTTGGGTTGCCGGATATTTTCCGGCTGATAATCCTGAAATAGTTTTCGTGGTGCTTCTTCAAGGAGCAGGAAGCGGAGGAGCAGTTGCCGGAAGTGTGGCTAAAGCGTTTATTGATGAGTATTTGTCCCTATATGGAAAAAAATAAATTTACGAAGCAGGGAGCAAAATGGAAAAAGAAAAAACAGTAAAAAGACAACAGAAAATAAGAAAAACAAAAAATTCAGAAAGCAGAGAGAAAGTTCAGCAGCTTTCTGAACAAAGTCAGATAAAAAATATAAAAGATGTTAAAGAAGTAAAAGAAACAAAAGAGTCTAAAGAAGAAAAAATGTATGTAATCCCTCTTGGAGGACTTGATGAAGTAGGAAAAAATATGAATCTTGTTCAATACAGAGACGAGATAATAATAATTGACTGCGGAGTTGGGTTTCCGGGAGAGGGGCTTCTTGGAATAGACTTAGTTATTCCTGATTTTTCTTATGTAGAAAATAATAAAAATAAAATAAAAGGACTTTTTGTCACTCACGGGCATGAAGACCACATAGGTTCGATACCATATCTTTATCAAAAAATAGACAAGGAAGTTTCAATATTTTCGGGAAAACTTACTCTTGCTCTTATTGAGGGAAAATTTGAAAATTTAAAAATGAGAGACCTTCCAAAAATGAGAGAGGTAAAAAACCGTTCAAAAGTAAAAGTCGGGAAATATTTTAATGTTGAGTTTATAAGAGTGACACACTCAATAGCAGATTCTTATGCAGTGCTTGTAACAACTCCTGCAGGAACAGCTCTTTTTACAGGAGATTTTAAAATAGATTTAACTCCTGTTGACGGGCTTGGAACTGACCTTGCAAGACTTGGTCAGATTGGAGAAAAAGGTGTTGACCTTCTTCTTGCAGATTCAACAAACTCTGAAGTGGAGGGATATACTCCGTCAGAAAGAACAGTAGGAGCAGCATTTCAGCTTGAGTTTGCAAAAGCAAAAGGAAGAATAATTGTAGCAGCTTTTGCTTCTCATATCCATAGACTTCAGCAGATTGTAACAATAGCTGAGTCATATGGAAGAAAAATTGCAATAGATGGAAGAAGTCTTGTAAAAGTTTTTGAAGTTGCTCAGAAAATGGGATATTTAAAAATTAAAAAAGATACAATGATAGCTCTTTCAGATGTGGAAAATGAAAAGGACAACAAAGTTGTAATTCTATGCACAGGAACACAGGGAGAGCCTATGGCATCTCTTTCAAGAATTGCTCAAAACATACATAAACATACAAAAATTAAAGAGGGTGACACTGTAATTATTTCAGCTACTCCAATTCCCGGAAATGAAAAAGCAGTTTCAAAAAATATAAACAATCTTTTAAAATATGATGCAGAAGTTATATTTAAAAAAGTTGCAGGAATTCACGTATCAGGACATGCCAGCAAAAAAGAACAAGAGCTTATGCTAAATCTTATTAAGCCGAAATATTTTATGCCTGTCCATGGTGAATATAAAATGCTTAAGGCACATATAGAAACAGCAATAGCTACAGGAGTTCCAAAAGCAAATACACTTCTTGGTCTTAACGGAAGCAAAATAGAAATTACAAAAAGCGGAGTAAAAATAAAAGGAAAAGTAAGTGCAGGAGCAACATTTATAGATGGACTTGGTGTGGGAGATATAGGACAGACAGTTTTAAGAGACAGACAGCAGCTTTCACAGGACGGAGTAATAATTGTAGTATTTACTTTAAATAAAGAAACTGGTAAAATAATTGCCGGACCTGAAATAGTTACAAGAGGATTTACATATTCAAAAGATTCTGATGAACTTATTCAGGGAACAGTTGAACATATAAATGAAAAACTTGCAAAACTTGAGGATACAAAAATAAAGGACTGGCAGCCTATAAAAAATCTTACAAAAGAGGCTGTGGCAAAATTTGTATACAATAAAACAAAGAGAAATCCTGTAATTCTTCCAATAGTGATGGAAGTTTAATTAAAAGTAAAAAATTGGAATATTATAAATAGAAAAGAAAGAGGAGAAAAAAATGAACAGCAGACAAAGAGAATTTTTAAGAAAAGCGGCACATGATTTAGAACCTATGGTAAGATTAGGAAAAGACGGATTTACAGATAATCAGGCTCAAAGTATATTAGAAGTAATTGAGTCAAGAGAACTTATAAAAGTTAAAATTCTTCAAAACTCAAAAGAGGAAAAAGCAGAAGTTGCTAAAAAAATAGAAGAGAAAACAGGCTGTGAAGTTGTTGGAATTATAGGAAAAACTATTATTCTTTATAAACCAAACACAGAAAAACCAAAAATTTCTTTAGAAGTAAATGCTATAAAATAATAAAAAATAAAGAAGGCAAAAATTATGAATGAAGCGGGAATTATTTTAGGAAATAAAATTTTGGACGTAACTTTTATTGCATGGTTTATTGCCCAGTTTTATAAAGTTCTGACAAGTATTTTTATAGAGAAAAAATTCAATATAAAAAGATTTTACGAAACAGGGGGAATGCCCAGCTCTCACTCTTCAACTGTATCATGTCTTGCTGCATGTACAGGAATAATTTACGGGAAAGAGAGCGGTTATTTTGCTGTGTCTGTAATTCTTGCTGTTATTGTAATGTATGATGCAATGGGAATAAGACGTGCAGCTGGGAAACAGGCTGGAGTTTTAAACAGAATGATGGATAAACTTTCTGATAAAATCGGTGAGATGTTCCATGATGAAAAATTGAAAGAGCTGTTGGGACACACACAGTTGGAAGTTTTTGCGGGTATGATATTAGGGGTTATAGTAGCTTTTATTTTTAAAGACTATTTAATTTCATAGCAAAAGGCGGAAAGAACAATGAATTTGGATAATATGACACTGGAAAACTTAAATAAGCTATGTGGTGACATAAGAGAAAAAATTATAGATGTGGTTTTGAAAAACGGAGGACACCTTGCATCTAATCTAGGTGTTGTAGAACTTACTGTTGCTCTTAGAAAAGTTTTTAATGACAAAGAAAAAGATAGAATTTTATTTGATGTAGGACATCAGGCCTATGTTTATAAAATTCTTACAGGACGTGAGGAAAATTTTTCAACTTTAAGAACTTACAAAGGGCTTGGTCCGTTTTTAGATCCAAAAGAAAGCAGTGAAGATTATTTTATAAGCGGACATGCAGGAAGTGCATTATCTGCCGGCTGCGGAATAGCTTATGCAGAACCAGAGGTAAGAGTAATAGTTGTAGTGGGAGATGCCTCAATAGCAAACGGTCATTCACTGGAAGCTCTTAATAACATGGGAAATTTGAAAAATATGATAGTGGTTTTAAATGATAACGACATGTCTATAGGGAAAAGTGTAGGTTCTCTTTCAAATTTTTTCAGCAGAATGATTTCCAGCAGAATGTACATGAATGTAAAGAAAGACGTAAAGAATATAATTGACAGGGGAAAATTTGGAAGAAAAGTAAAAAATACTTTAGGACGTGCAGAACACTCTATAAAAAATTTCTTTCTTCCAATGAGTATTTCTGAAAATTTAGGTTTTAAATATTTTGGAGTTGTAGACGGACACAACATGGAAGAACTTTTAAATACTTTTGAAAAGGCAAAGGAAACTGAAGGTCCTATTTTTATCCATGTGAGAACGAAAAAAGGAAAGGGATATAAGCCTGCTGAAGAAAATAAAGAAAAATTTCATGGTGTCAGCCCTTATAATCCTTTTAAAGTTGAAGGGCAGAAAACATATTCTGATATTTTTGGAGAAAAACTTGTTTCCATGGCTGAAACAGATAAAGATATTTATGCAATATCAGCTGGAATGGTAAAGGGAACAGGTCTTAAAGAATTTTTTGAAAAATATCCTGAAAGAAGTATTGATGTGGGAATTGCAGAAGGGCATGGAGTAACTTTTGCAGCAGGTCTTGCAATTTCAGGAAAGAAACCTTATTATGCAGTTTATTCTACATTCCTTTCAAGAGGAGTGGGGCAGCTCATACATGATGTTTCTCTTCAAAATCTTCCTGTGAGATTTATGATAGACAGAGCAGGAATTGTAGGTGAAGACGGAAAGACACACCACGGAATATATGACACAGCTTTTATGCTTTCAATACCAAACTTTACAATTATTGCCCCTACAACTAAAAAGGAATTGGAAGAGGTGCTTGAATTTTCACAAAATTATAACTCTCCAATAGGAATAAGATATTCTAAAGAAAACGGCTTTGATATAGAAGGAGATAAGCCTTTTGTTCTTGGAAAATGGAGAGAGATAAGAAAAGGTGAAAAAAATCTGTATATAGGAACAGGGTCAATGTTAAAAGAAATTTTAGATGTGGAAGAACTTTTAAAGGAAAAAGGAATTTCCGGAACAATAGTGAGTGCTGCTTCAATAAAGCCTATGGATACAGAATATATAAATAAAAATTTTGAAAAATATGATAATATAATTGTTCTGGAAGAAAGTTATTTTGAAAATTCTTTTGGAAGCGAAATTGTAGATTATATAAACAATTCAAAAATAAACAGGAAAATAATTAAAATTGGAATAGAGACAGGAGCTGTTCCTCACGGAAAAAGAGGAATACTTCTTGAGGAGTATGGATTAAGAGGACTAAAATTAGTGGAAAGAATAGAAGGTAAAATTAATGGGGAAAGCTAATGAAAAAGCATTAGAGTTTATAAACGTACTTGTGAACAATGAAATGGTTGGGGAACTTGAAAATCATGATGACCAAGGGGTAAAAGTAAGTGCACATACATATGATGTGCTTAAAGTATCCATTGATGAAATAAGAAGAGATTACAGTGATTTTGATGAAGCAAAAAGATTTATAGATTTTTTTGCAATAATAGTCGGAGTAATAATTCACGATTTGAGCAAAGGAAGTATAAGAAAAACTTCTGAGACAATGTCACATTCTCAAATGATGTTAAAAAAACCAGATTATATTATGAAAGAAGCTGATTCTCTTTTAACAGAAGTTGAAAATCAAACAGGATTAAAAATAAAAGAGAGCATAAGAAAAAATATTACTCACATTGTTGTATCCCATCACGGAAGATGGGGAAAAATTGCTCCCAACACAAGAGAAGCCCACATAGTTCACAGAGCTGATATGTATTCAGCAAAATATCACAGAATAAATCCCATAGGTGCAAATGAAATTTTAGAAGCACTGTGCATGGGAGAAAATCTTGTTGAAGTGAGCAAAAGATTTATGTGTACAACAGGAGTTATAAAAGACAGACTTAAAAGATCCAAGATGGAACTTAGACTTAAAAATACAAAACACCTTATAAACTACTACAAAAAAACAAGAAAAGTTCCTATCGGAGATAATTTTTTTACAAAGAGAGTGAAAGAAACAGCAAAACTTATAGCTGCTGTTGATAAAAAAGGGTTTAAAAAACTTATTCTTACAAATCAGCTTTTAAATTATTTAGTTGACAGTGAAATTTTTGAACCTGCAGGAGAAGAAAATGAAAGAAAGAATTGATGTTCTTTTGGTGCAAAACGGTTTTTTTGAAGATATTGAAAAAGCAAAAAGAGCTGTTATGGCAGGAATAGTTCTTGTCAACGATATGAAAATAGAAAAACCGGGAACACAGATAAAAATAGAAGATGACAAAGAGCTTAATATAAGAATAAAAGGAAAATCTTTTAAATATGTAAGCCGTGGAGGATTAAAACTTGAAAAAGCTGTAAAAGTTTTCGGGCTTGATTTTGCCGGAAAAAAAGTTTTAGATGTAGGTTCTTCAACAGGAGGATTTACAGACTGTGCTTTATCTTTTGGGGCGGAGCATGTTTATGCTGTAGATGTAGGAACAAATCAGCTTGATTGGAAACTCCGTAGTGATGAAAGAGTTACTTCTATAGAAAACAGGCATATAAGAGATTTGACATTGGAAGAAATTAATAATTCAGAGATAGATTTTATTGTTATGGACGTATCTTTTATATCAATAACAAATGTTTTCGACTCTTTGAAAAAATTTTTTAAAGCTGATACAAAACTTATGGCACTTATAAAACCGCAGTTTGAAGTTGAAAAAGATATGATAGCAAAGGGCGGAATAGTAAGAGATAAAAAAAATCAGATTTTTGCAGTTGAAAGAGTTATAAAAGAAGCGGAAAGACATGGATTGTATTTGGAAAAATTAGATTTTTCTCCCATAAAAGGCGGAAAAGGAAATTCAGAATATATTTCATTGTTTGGTTTGGAAAAGAAAGATAATACAGATATAAATATAGAGAACATTGTTGAATTATGTGAAAACTTAGGGGGAGCATTATAATGAAAAATTTAAAGAAATTTATGGCAGCAGCTTTTATTATGCTTGTGCCTTTAAATGTGTCAGCCAAAGAAAAAGAAGTTAAAACAGGATTTATGAGCAATGTCAGAGAACTGAAAGAGATTTCAGATATTATGGATATCATTCAGGAAAACTTTGTAGGTGATAAAAAACTTGATAAGACAATTCTTATGCAGGGAGCTGTAAAAGGAATGATCGAAACTCTTGATGACCCTCACTCAAATTATTTTTCAAAAGAGGGAATGGAAGACCTTGAGGGAAAAATAAAAGGTGAATATTCAGGAGTTGGAATGATAATAAGAAAATCTTCAGGAGAGCCTGTGATGGTTGAACTTCTTATAGAGGGAACACCTGCATTCAGAGCCGGAATAAGACCTAAAGATAAACTTATTTCAATAGATGGAAAACAAACTTATAATATGGATCTTGAAGAAGCTTCAAAACTTTTAAAAGGAAAAAGCGGTACAACTGTAAAAGTTCAAATCTATAAAGAATCAGAAAAGAAAACAAAGGATATTGTTCTTAAGAGAGAAACAATAAAACTTGAAAATGTAAGCAGCAAAATGCTTAATAATAAAGTCGGGTATATAAAACTTACTCAATTTGGAGATGACGTTGATGTCCAAGTGGCAAAAAGTCTGGAAAAACTTCAGGCAGATGGAATGAGAGGACTTATTTTTGACCTTAGAAACAATCCTGGAGGAAGAATAGACCAAGCTATAAAAATTGGTTCAATGTTCATTAAAGAGGGAGTTATTGTAAGCGAGAGAACAAAAGACGGAAAAGAAACTATAAATATGAGAGAAGGAAAATATTACGGAGATTTCCCTCTTGTTATTCTTATCAACGAAGGAAGTGCCTCTGCTTCTGAAATAGTTGCAGGAGCTGTAAGAGATTATAAGAGAGGGCTTCTTGTGGGAGAAAAAAGTTTCGGTAAAGGAAGCGTGCAGGTTCTTCTTCCGCTTCCAGACGGAGATGGAATAAAACTTACAATAGCAAAATATTATACTCCTAAGGGAGAAAACATTCACGGTAAAGGAATAAATCCTGATATAGTTATAGAAGAAGATGAAGATTATCTTTTCTATGACGGGCTTGTTACAAATATAGATGAAAAAGAGCAGGCAGAAAGCAAAAAAAGAATTCTTAATGATGTAGTTGGAAAAGAAGAAGCTGAAAAACTTGCAAAGAGACAGGATAAACAGCTTCAGCAGGCAGAGGCTGCAATAGATTCAATGCTTAAAGAGAGAGAAAGTCAAAAATAAATTTTATTCATTTTCTTTGAGCAGTCAAAGAAAACGAACCAAAAGAAACCTGCTCTGCTGGTGAAAAATATTTTAAAAAGGAAAGGCGGAATTAATGTTATATATAGTAGCAACACCAATAGGAAATCTGGAAGATATTACACTGAGAGCAGTGAGAATATTAAAAGAGGCTGATTATATATTTGCAGAAGATACAAGAGTTACAAAAAAACTTTTAAATCATCTGGAAATAACAAATACTCTTTACAGATATGATGAACATACAAAACAACATCAAGTTGAAAATATAGTAAATCTTTTAAAAGAGGGAAAAAATGTGGCACTTGTAACTGATGCAGGAACACCATGTATTTCTGACCCGGGATATGAAGTTGTAGATGCAGCTTTAAACGAGGGGATAAAAGTAGTTCCTATTCCGGGAGTAAGTGCAATGACAGCAGCAGCTTCAGTTGCTGGGGTTTCAATGAGAAGATTTATTTTTGAAGGATTTCTTCCAAAGAAAAAAGGAAGACAGACACTTCTTAAATCTTTTGAAGATGAAAAAAGAACAATAATGTTTTTTGAATCTCCTCACAGAGTTGTAAAGACTTTAAAAGATATAGAAGAGTTTATGGGGGTAAAAAATATTGTTCTTGTAAGAGAAATCACAAAAATTTATGAGGAAATCATAAGAGGAACAACAACAGAACTTATAGAAAAATTTGAAAAACAGACTTTAAAAGGTGAGTTTGTTATAATCGTAAGAGGAAACGAGCAGGAAGAGAAAAAAGAAAAAGTAAATAAATATGCTAAAGATTACGATGAGGAAGAGGACGACTACGAAGACGAGGAATAGGAGGAACATTTTATGTCAATGACAAAGATAAACTGGTATCCGGGACATATGAAAAAAACTAAAGACATGATGAAAGAAAATATGCCCCTTATAGATATAGTTTTGGAAGTGGTAGATGCAAGAATTCCTATTTCAAGCAGAAACCCTGATATTGCAACTTTCTCAAAAAATAAAAAGAGAATAATTGTTATCAATAAAGCTGACCTTGTGGAAAAAGAGGAGATAAATCAGTGGAGAGATTATTTTATAAAACATAATGATGCTGATGAAGTTCTTGAGCTTAGTGCAGAGACAGGATTTAATATGAGAAGACTTTATTCTATAATAGATAAGGTTGCTGCAGAAAAAAAAGAAAGAATGATGAAAAAAGGTCTTAGAAAAGTTAATACAAGACTTATGGTTGCAGGAATACCAAATGTTGGAAAATCAAGACTGATAAACAGAATTGTTGGTAAAAACAGTGCCGGTGTAGGAAATATGCCGGGATACACAAGAGGAAAGCAGTGGATAAGAATTAAGGAGGGGTTAGAGCTTTTAGATACTCCGGGAATTTTATGGCCGAAATTTGAAGATGAAAGAGTTGGATTTAATCTTGCAATTTCAGGAGCAATAAAAGACGATATTCTTCCTATTGATGATGTTGCCTGCAAACTTATTGATAAGATGATGAAATATGGTTTAAAGGAAAACTTAAAAAGCAGATACAAACTTCTTGATGAAGATTTTGAAGGAGTGACAGGAAACGTTATAGAAAATATAGCAAAGAGAATGCAGATGATACAAAAGGGAGGAAACCTTAATGTTCATCAGGCAACACTTACACTTTTAAGAGATTACAGAGCGGCAAAACTTGGAAAATTTGGTTTGGACAGAGAATTACTGTCTCAGGAGGCAAAAAATGAAAAATAGTGCAGCAGAGGGACTTAACTTAGATTTAAAAGCAACAGAAGAAATTTTAGTAAATTTTTTAAGAGAAGAAGTTTATAAAACTGGATTTAAAAAAGTAATTTTAGGGCTTTCAGGGGGAATTGATTCAGCTCTTGTGGCATTTCTTGCAGCAAAGGCTTTTGGTCCGGAAAATGTTTATACAGTAATGATGCCTTATAAAACTTCAAGCAGAGAAAGTGTGGAGCATGCACAGCTTGTTGTGAAAGCTCTTGGAATCAACAGCAAAAAAGTTGAAATTACTCCAATGGCTGATGCTTATTTTGCAATGAATGAAGATATGTCAAGCCTTAGAAAAGGAAATTATATGGCAAGAACAAGAATGTGTGTTCTTTTTGATAATTCTGCTAAAGAGGGAGCAATGGTTCTTGGAACTTCAAATAAAACAGAAATTCTTCTTGGATACAGTACACAATTTGGAGACTCAGCTGCAGCAATAAATCCAATAGGAGATTTATATAAAGCTCAAGTGTGGGCATTGTCTGAATATATGGGAGTGCCTAGTGAAGTTGTAAATAAAAAACCAAGTGCTGACCTTTGGGAAGGACAGACAGATGAGCAGGAGCTTGGATTTTCTTATCAGACAGCTGATGAAGTTTTATATTATTTAATTGAAGAAAGACTTACACCGGAAGAAGTTATTAAAATGGGATATGATGAAAAAGTTGTAAAAGCAATTACAAGAAAAATAAAATTAAGTCAGTATAAAAGAAAACTTCCTGTTATTGCAAATGTTTCAAAAAGAGGAATGGGAAACAGCTTTAAATTTTCAAGAGACTGGGGAATGTAAAAAATAAAAAAGGCAGGTATGTATGAAAGAAAAAGAGGAAAAAAGCTTACTTGAAGAGTTAAAAGAGTTTGAAAAAGAAAAGGATAGAATAAGACAGATTGTCGGGAAAATCGGTGGAAAAAATAATACTCAGGTAAAAAGAGTAAACAGTCTTTTAATTGGAATGATAATAGCCCTTTTATTTATGGGGGGAGTTCTTAGAAAGATGTCTCTTGAACTTACTATGTATCTGGCTATTCTTCTTGGAATAACGAAAATAATATGGATGCTTTATGAAACAAAAAAATCAAATCACTTTCAGTTTTGGATATTAAATTCTATTGAAGTAAGAATTAATGAGATGGCAAATAAGATAAATAAAATTGAGAAAAAATTAAATGAACTTGAAAAGGAAAAAACTGAGGAAAAGGAAACGGCGGAAAAATAAAATGAAATAAAAAAATAAAGGGAGATGATGGTATGTTAATATGGCTTGTGGCAGCGGTACTGTTTTTTATAGTTGAGGCAATGGTACCGGGACTTGTATCTGTGTGGTTTGGAATGGCAGCAGTTGTTACAATGCTTGTGTCTCCTTTTGTAAAAAATTTTCTTTATGAATTTTATATTTTTATAATTTTTTCCGGAATTCTTTTTCTCCTTACAAGAAAGACTGCAAAATCTTGGAAAGCGAAAAGAAAAGATAAAATTGACAGAATAAGAGGAACGGTTGTTGAGGTAAAAAGCATAAACGACAAAGGGCTGTATGAGATTTATCTTGACGGAAAAAACTGGACAGGAAAAAGCAGCGACTCTCTTGAGGTCGGTGAAAAGGTTCAAGTAGTTGATATTGAAGGAATAAAGCTTGTTTTAAAAAAACTTGAAAAATAGAATAAAATTTTTATACAGGGGACTTTAACAGGTCCTCTTTTTTTATACAGAGATTTTACAAAATATAAATATTTTTTAAACTTCAACGTTATATACTTTTCACATGAAAAGGAGGTAGAAAATGTATAAGGCAGACTCACATGTACACAGCAGTTTTTCAGGAGATTCAATGGAAAAACTTGAAAATATAATAGAAAGAGCCATTGAAACTGGAATGGACGAGATTACAATAACAGATCATCTTGATTTGGAATTTCCGGGAGAAATAAATATTTTTGAACTTGATTTTAAAACATACGTTGAAACTTTAAAAAAATTAAAAAAATTTTACAGAAATAATATAAAAATAAAAATTGGGATAGAACTTGGTCTTCAGCCTCAGCTTGAGGGAAAATATGATGAGATTTTCAATTGTGAAGATGTAGACTTTATAATAGGTTCTTTTCACTGTGTAAAAGGAATGGACGTGGCAGACAGAAAGTTTTTTGAAAAATATGCAAAAGATGAGGCACACAGAATATATTTTGAGGAAGTTTTAAATACAATAGATTTATTTCCAAAAATAAATGTATGCGGTCATTTGGATTTTATAAACAGATATGGAAGATCAGTTTATGATGACTACAAAAAAATAAACTTTGAAATGCACAAAGAACTTATTGATAAAATTCTTATAAAACTTATAGAAAAAAATATAGGAATTGAAATAAATACTTCAGCACTGAGATACGGCTTGAGAGATTTTCACCCATGCAGAAAAATTCTTAAAAGATACAAAGAGCTTGGAGGAAAAATAATAACAATGGGTTCAGATGCTCACAGAGCTTTGGACATAATGAGGGATTTTGATAAAGCAAGAGATGTATTAAAAGAAATAGGTTTTGAAAATTTTTGTGTATTTGAAAAAAGAAAAGCAGAATATAAAGAATTATAATAAATTATTTATGAGAATATAGGAGGAAATATGAAAAAAACATTATTAGGAATTTTAATTCTAGGAGCATTTGCAGGCTGCGGAAATAAAGAAGAAACAAAACAGGAGACAGCAGTAAAAGCTCCTATGACTTTAGAAGAAATAACAACAGCAGCAAAATCTGAAGGAGAAGTAAACAGTGTTGGGATGCCTGATGCCTGGGCAAACTGGGCTGGAACTTGGAAAGATATTAATACAAAATATGGATTAAAACACGTTGATACAGATATGTCAAGTGCAGAAGAAATTGCAAAATTTAAAGCTGAAAAAGAAAATGCAACAGCTGATATTGGAGATATCGGATATGAATTTGGAACTGTTGCAGCAGCTCAAGGTGTAACTCAGGCCTATAAACCTACAACTTGGGACGAAATTCCAGAATGGGCAAAAGATAAAGATGGACACTGGGTAATAGGATATACAGGAACAATAGCATTTATTGTAAACAAAGAACTTGTAAAAGATATTCCAACATCTTGGAAAGAACTTGGAGAAAGTAATGCTAAAGTAACAGTAGGAGCTGTAGGAATTGCTTCGCAGGCAACAAACTCTGTTCTTGCAGCAGCTTTTGCTCTTGGAGGAGATGAAGGAAATATAATGCCTGCCATAAATTATTTTGGAAAAATGGCAGAAGATGGAAGACTTCTTTTAAATGACCCAATGATTGCAAATCTTGAAAAAGGAGAAGTAGAAGTTGGTCTTGTATGGGACTTCAACGGGCTTAACTACAGAGACCAGATTGACAGAGATAAATTTGAAGTTTTAATTCCATCTGACGGTTCTCTTACAAGTGGTTATGCAACAATAATAAATAAATATGCAAAACACCCTAATGCTGCAAAACTTACAAGAGAATTTATTTTAAGTGATGAAGGACAGATAAATCTTGCGAGAGGTTATGCAAAACCAATCAGAACAAATGTTGTTCTTCCTGAAGATGTAAAAGCAAAACTTCTTCCAAACGAACAATATAAAAATGCAAGACCTGTACAGAATTTTGAAGCATGGAAAAAAACATCTGAAAACATTGGAGAGTTATGGCAGGAGGAGGTAATTTATAAAGTAAACAAATAGGCTTTATAAAGAATTATTATGGAAAATAAAAACAGAGTAATTTTTGTCCTTTTGGACGGATTAAATTATAAAAATTCAGAATATATGGGTTATATGACTGCACTTGAAAGAGAGGGAAAGGCAAAATTTTCAAAAGTTCTTTCAGAGATGCCAAGTCTTTCAAAACCTCTGTATGAAACAATTTTAACAGGAAAGAAACCTGTTGAACATGGAGTTTTAACAAATGAAATTCCTGTTATGTCAAAAGAAAAAAATATATTTTCATTGTGCAGAGAAGCGGGGCTTACAACAGGTGCTTCAGGATATTACTGGCTGAGTGAACTTTATAACTCAGCCCCATTTAATAAACTTGCAGATACAAACACACATGATGAAAGCAAAAATATTCAGCATGGAAGATTTTATACTCTTGACTATTATCCAGATGAATCAGTCTTTCTTGACGGCGAGCATATAAGAGAAAAATATAATCCAGATTTCTTAATGATTCATTCAATGAACATTGATGATGCAGGACATAAATACGGTTCTGAAAGCAGAGAATACAGATACAGTGTAAGAACAGCAGATAATCTTCTTTCTGTATTTGTTCCAAGATGGGCAGAAGCAGGATACACAGTTATTGTAACTTCTGACCACGGAATGAGTGTTGATGGAATGCACGGAGGAAAAAACGAGCTTGAAGCAGAAGTTCCTTTCTGGATAATAAATGACAAAGAAAATATGAAATTAAGTCACAGAATGGAACAGGTTTATGTGGCTTCAATAATAGGATATATTTTAGGAATTGATACAAGCGAAATGAAAAACAGAGCTGAAAGTATCTACAGGGGGTACTAAAAATGAAGAGGAAAACAAAAGAAAAAATTAAATACGGATTGTTTCTTATTCCTCTTGCATTAATCGTAATATTTTTTCTTGTTGTACCTATAATTTCAGTTGTAAAAGGGAGTTTCAGAGCAGACGGGGATACTGCTTATTCCCTTTATAATTACAAATATATTTTTCAAAGCAGATTTTACAGACAAGGATTTTACAACAGTATAAAAGTATCAGCTCTTTCTACAATTTTTGGAATGATAATTTCTTTTCAGCTGGCATATTCAATAAGCAGGCTGAATGAAAAAATAAGAGGAAATGTTCTTTTGTATTCAAATATGATGTCAAATTTTTCAGGGCTTCCACTTGCTTTTGCATTTATAATAATTCTTGGGGCAAATGGAGCAGCAACAATTCTTCTTCAGAAATTAGGAATAAAAGGTTTTGATATTTACAGCCAGTACGGGCTTATTCTTGTATATACATATTTCCAAATTCCTTTAGGGACACTTCTTCTTTATCCAGCTTTTGATTCTCTTGATGAAAGATGGAAAGAAGCCTGCAGTCTTTTAGGAGGAGGAAAATTAGATTATTGGAGAAGAATAGGATTTCCAATTTTAAAATCTTCTGTTATCGGGACAGGAATAATTCTTTTTACAAATGCCATAGGAGCTTATGCAACAGCTTATGGGATAATGGTATCAAATTATAATATTATCCCTATAAGAATAGGTGCTTTAATATCTGGTGATGTAATTTTAAAACCAAATCTGGCTTCTGCCCTTGCAGTTCTTTTAATACTTATGATATTAATTGTATTTTTTATAAATGAAAAATTTGTACAGAATAATAGATTCAGACAGGAGGAAAGATAAAAAGTGGAAAAAAATAATAAACATTATATTATCACAGGAATAATTCTTTTTCTTCTTTCTGTTCCTGTTTTAGGTACAATTCTTTATTCTTTAAGCAGCAGCTGGGGGGCAACAATTCTTCCTGATGGATTTACACTAAAATGGTTTGCAGCACTTTTTGCTGACACAAGATTTATTGCTTCTCTTCAAAGAAGTTTTGCAATAGGAATTGTTTCTTTATTCGTGAGTATGTTTGTGATAATTCCATCAATAGTAATATCAGCATACTATTTTCCAAAAGTTTTAAAAGTCATAGAATTTATTTCACTTCTGCCTTTTATGGTTCCTGCAGTTGTGCTTGCAGTGGGGCTTTTAAATGTTTATTCGGGAGTAAATATTAAAATTTTTGGAGTTCCGTTAATAATAATCGGAGCATATTTTTCAGTAGCATTTCCTTTTATTTACAGGGGAATAAAAAACAGCCTTGACGGGCTTCATCTGAAAAGTCTTGTAGAAACTGTAAATATTTTAGGAGGAACGAACTTTGAAGCATTTAGATATGTTATTCTTCCAAATCTAAAAAAGGGAATAATGAGTTCTGGAATTTTAAGTTTTGCTATTCTTTTGGGAGAATTTATGTATGCCAATCTTCTTATTGGTGGAAGTTTTGAAACTCTTCAAGTTTATCTTTATAATATGAAAGGAAAGAGCGGACATTTTACCAGTGCAATGGTAACTTTATTTTTCTTTTTCATATTTGCAGTGACATTTATTGCAGTGAATATTGAAAAAATATCAAAATCAAAAGTGAAAAGGAAGGATTAATAGATGAGTTTTGTTGAAATAAAAAATTTGGAAAAATCATTTGGTGATACAAAAGTATTAAAAAAATTAAATCTTAATATTGAAGAGGGGGAGTTTATAACACTTCTTGGACCATCAGGGTGTGGGAAAAGTACACTTCTAAGATGTATTGCCGGTCTTAATTCAATAGACAGCGGGGAAATATTTATTGATGAAAAAGATATGACAAATGTTATTCCAAAGGACAGAAATATTGGAATGGTTTTCCAAAACTATGCTCTTTTTCCAAATATGACAGTTTGGGAAAATATAGAGTTTGGACTTAAAATGAAAAAAGAAAAAAATTATGATGAGAAAATAAAAAATATTATAGATATGGTTGAGCTTAACGGGAAAGAAAATTATTATCCAAACGAACTTTCAGGGGGACAACAGCAGAGAGTAGCTTTTGCAAGAGCTTTGATTACAAGACCAAAAATACTTCTTCTTGATGAATCTCTTTCAGCTCTTGATGCAAAAATAAGAAAAAGTTTACGTGACAAGCTTAGAAAAATCCAAAAACAGCTTGGTATAACAACTATATTTGTAACTCACGACCAAGAGGAAGCTCTTGCAGTTTCAGACAGGGTATTCGTTATGAATAAAGGTGAAATTTCTCAGTCTGGAACTCCAGAAGAGATTTATACAAATCCTGCCAATGAGTTTATGGTTGATTTTATAGGAAACTATAATATTTTTAAAGGTGAAGATGCTGAAAAAATATTTGGCATAAAAGGAAAAACAATTGCTGTACGTCCAGAATCAATCTATGTGAGAGAAGAAGGAAGAAATTATCAAGAAGAAAATTTCTGTACAACAAAAGCCTGTATAAAAGATTTTATGATAACAGGAAATATTATAAGATATACAGTTGTAAAAAATAATGTGGAATTTTTAGTTGACCTTTTAAACAGAGGGGAGAATAAAGTCTTTAAAAAAGACAGCGAGATTGAACTTATGTTTATGAAAAAAGAGATAAAAGTATTCTAAAACTTAGAGATGAAAATAAGAAAAAAGAGGCTGTTGCATTTTCTAAATTGTAAAAATAAAATTTTAGGAGATTGAAAATATTTTTGTGATTTATGAGAGAGTATGAAATTATTTCTGTAAATTAATTACTTTCTATGATAAAATTTATTTG
>OGXP01001005.1_pt1 | contig 26790 bp, 20 predicted proteins | sample 1576351 | NCBI WGS metagenome assembly OGXP01 (sample SAMEA3541517, study PRJEB24748) | human gut metagenome | biome: human gut; feature: human-associated habitat; material: faeces | place: China | collected 2012
TATTTAGTTATTTCAGAAACAACTCCAGAAGCTACTGTTCTTCCACCTTCTCTTATGGCAAATCTTAATCCAACTTCCATTGCGATTGGGTGAATTAATTCTACTGACATTGTGATGTTGTCTCCTGGCATTACCATTTCTACACCTTCTGGTAAGTTTACTGCTCCAGTTATATCTGTTGTTCTGAAGTAGAATTGTGGTCTGTATCCTGTGAAGAATGGAGTATGTCTTCCTCCTTCTTCTTTAGTTAATACGTATACTTCTCCGTTGAAGTTTGTATGTGGGTGGATTGTTCCTGGTTTAGCTAGAACTTGTCCTCTTTCTACTTCTTCTTTTTTAGTTCCTCTTAATAGAGCTCCAATGTTGTCTCCTGCTTGACCTTGATCAAGAAGTTTTCTGAACATTTCTACTCCTGTTACTGTTGTTTTTGTAGTTGGTCTGATTCCTACTATTTCAACTTCTTCTCCAACTTTAATGATTCCTCTTTCAACTCTTCCTGTTACAACTGTTCCTCTTCCTGTAATAGTGAATACGTCTTCGATTGGCATTAAGAATGGTTGGTCTATAGTTCTTTCTGGAGTTGGGATATATTCGTCAACTGCGTCCATAAGAGCCATGATTTGGTTAACCCATTTTTCTTCTCCGTTTAATGCTCCTAAAGAAGATCCGATTACTACTGGAACTTCGTCTCCTGGGAATCCATATTCAGTTAAGATTTCTCTAACTTCCATTTCAACTAATTCTAGTAATTCTTCGTCGTCTACCATATCAGCTTTGTTTAAGTATACTACGATGTAAGGAACTCCAACCTGTCTTGAAAGAAGGATGTGTTCTCTTGTTTGAGGCATTGGACCGTCAGCTGCAGAAACAACTAGGATCGCACCGTCCATTTGAGCAGCTCCAGTGATCATGTTTTTAACGTAGTCCGCGTGTCCTGGACAGTCAACGTGAGCATAGTGTCTTTTTTCAGTTTGGTACTCGATGTGAGCAGTGTTGATAGTTATTCCTCTTTCTCTTTCTTCTGGAGCAACGTCGATTTTATCGAAGTCTACTCTTTCAGCAAGTCCTCTGTCAGCAAGAACTTTAGAGATTGCTGCTGTAGTTGTTGTTTTTCCGTGGTCAACGTGACCTATTGTACCAATGTTTACATGGGGTTTGCTTCTGTCAAATTTTTCTTTTGCCATTTTGTCCTCCTAAATTTCTAATTTAAAAATTTTATATTTTCTGCCCGGCACATAAGTGCCGGACTTTGTTCTTTTGAGTATTAACCTCTGTTTTTAAAAGAGAGAGTTATTATCTTCCTCTTTCAGCTTTTATAGCATCTTGAATTGCTCTTGGAACTGGAACATATTCTTCAAATTCCATTGAGTAGTTTGCTCTTCCTTGAGATTTAGATCTTAAGTCAGTTGCATAACCGAACATTTCAGATAAAGGTACTTTTGCATCAATGATTTTAGCACCGTTTCTGTCTGTCATACCACCGATCATACCTCTTCTTGAGTTGATATCTCCGATGATGTCTCCCATATATTCTTCAGGAGTAGTTACTTCTACTTTGAATATTGGTTCAAGGATAACTGGTTTACATTTTTCAGCACCTTGTTTCATAGCCATAGATCCAGCAATTTTGAACGCCATTTCTGATGAGTCAACTTCGTGGAATGATCCATCATAAAGTGTTACTTTTACTCCAACTAGTGGATATCCAGCAACAACTCCGTTTTCAAGAGCTTCTCTACATCCTTTTTCTACTGCAGGGATATATTCTCTAGGAATTGCTCCTCCAGTAATTTCGTTAACAAATTCGAAATCTTTTCCAGTAATAGGCTCAACTTTAATCTTAACGTGTCCGTATTGCCCTTTACCTCCAGATTGTTTTGCATATTTAACTTCTTGCTCAGTAGAAGCTGTGATTGTTTCTCTGTAAGCAACTTGTGGTTTACCAACTGTAGACTCAACTTTGAATTCTCTTCTCATTCTGTCTACGATGATATCAAGGTGAAGCTCTCCCATTCCAGAAATGATTGTTTGACCAGTTTCTTCGTCAGATTTAACTCTGAATGTAGGGTCTTCTTCAGCAAGTTTTGCAAGTGCAATTCCCATTTTTTCTTGGTCTGCTTTAGTTTTTGGTTCAACTGCAACAGAGATAACTGGATCTGGGAATTCCATTTTTTCAAGAATTATAGGATTTTTCTCATCACAAAGAGTGTCTCCAGTTGTTGTATTTTTTAATCCAACTACTGCTGCGATATCTCCGCAGTAAACAACTTCTTTTTCTTCTCTTTTGTTAGCGTGCATTTGAAGAAGTCTTCCCATTCTTTCTTTTTGACCTTTAGTAGAGTTTAATACATAAGATCCTTTTTCAACGATACCAGTATATACTCTGAAGAATGTTAATCTTCCAACAAATGGGTCTGTCATAACTTTAAATGCTAATGCTGCAAATGGAGCATCGTCACCGATTGGTAATTCGATTACTTTTTCAGGATCTTTTACGTCAGTTCCTTTTATAACACCTTTTTGAGTTGGTGCAGGCATATATGCAGTTATTGCATCTAGTAATGGCTGAATACCTCTGTTTCTGAATGCTGTTCCGCAAAGTACAGGGATAATCATGTTTCCAATAGTTCCAGCTCTTAAAGCCTTTCTTACTTCTTCATTAGAAACTTCTTCTCCACCAAGATATTTTTCCATTAATTCATCATCACATTCAACAACAGATTCAATCATGAATTCTCTTGCTGCTTCAGCTTCATCAGCTAACTCAGGTCTTATATCTCTGATTTCAAAGTTTTGACCTTTGTCATCTAAATAAACTGTTTCTTTCATTTCTATAAGGTCAATAATTCCTTCAAAAGCATCTTCTGCTCCGATTGGTAATTGGATAGGTACAGGATTTGCTCCTAATTTTTCTTTTATATCGTTAACACACATTTTAAAGTCTGCTCCGATTCTATCCATTTTATTGAAGAATGCCATTCTAGGTACACCGTATTTGTCAGCTTGTCTCCATACAGTTTCAGATTGAGGCTGAACCCCGTCAACTGCAGAGAATACTGCAACTGCACCATCTAGGACTCTTAGAGATCTTTCAACCTCAACTGTGAAGTCCACGTGTCCTGGTGTGTCTATTATATTTATTCTATGATTTTTCCAGAAACATGTTGTAGCAGCAGAAGTGATTGTGATACCTCTTTCTTGCTCTTGCTCCATCCAGTCCATTGTAGCAGCTCCATCATGAACTTCTCCAAGGTTGTGGTTAACTCCAGTATAGAAAAGAATTCTTTCTGTTGTAGTAGTTTTACCAGCGTCGATGTGAGCCATGATACCAATGTTTCTAGTCATTTCTAATGAAACTTGTCTAGCCATTTAGTGTTTTCCTCCTCGTTATTACGCTAAATACAAATTAATATTTATAGTGTGCGAACGCTCTGTTAGCTTCAGCCATTCTATAAGTATCTTCTTTTTTCTTAACAGTTGCACCTTCGTTGTTAGATGCTGCGATTAATTCAGCTGCTAACTTCTCAACCATTCCGTACTCTTTTCTTTCTCTTGTATAAGTAACAAGCCATCTTAAAGCTAGAGTTTGTTGTCTTTCTAATCTTACTTCAGTTGGAACTTGGTAAGTAGCTCCTCCGATTCTTCTTGATCTTACTTCAACTTGAGGTTTAATGTTTTCTAAAGCTTGTTTAAATACATCGTACCCCTCTTTACCAGTTTTTTCTTTTATTAAATCCATTGCTGAATAGAATATAGATTCTGCTAATGATTTTTTTCCATCTACCATGAATGCATTTATAGTTTTAGTAACTACCTTATCAGAATATCTTGAATCAGGTAATACATCTCTTTTAACTGCTGCTCTTCTTCTTGACATTTAAACTGTTCACCTCCCTAATTAATTACGCTTTTTTTACACCGTATTTAGATCTTGATTGTTTTCTGTTGTTAACTCCAGCTGTGTCTAAAGCTCCTCTTATGATTTTGTATCTAACCCCTGGTAAGTCTTTAGTTCTTCCACCTCTTATAAGAGCGATTGAGTGTTCTTGTAAGTTGTGTCCTTCACCTGGAATGTAGCAAGTTACTTCTAGCCCGTTAGTTAATTTTACTCTGGCAACTTTTCTTAAAGCTGAGTTTGGTTTTTTAGGTGTAGTAGTGTATACTCTAACACAAACTCCTCTTCTTTGTGGGTTTCCTTGTAATGCTGGTGACTTTCCTTTTTCTTCTAAAGTCTGTCTTCCTTTTTTTACTAATTGATTTAAAGTAGGCATTTTACCCTCCTTCCGAAATTTTTTATATTTTTATATTATTATATAACTTAGATATTATAGTCTTTCCCCGATAAAAAGTCAAACTAATCTATTATATAGCAGATGATATTTTAGCACATTTTAAAAATTTTTACAAAGTATTTTTTAAAGTTTTTAGTTCATTTTCAATGTTTTCCCACTCTTCCATCTTGCTTAAAATCTCATTATCTAATGCTTCAAGCCTGTTTTGAAGCTCTAATAATTTTTCTAAATCATTTATTTTTCCTGCAAGGTCATAGTCCTTTTGGACATCTTCTTTTTTGTTTTCAAGTTTTTCTATATCCTTTTCAACCTCGCCATATTTTCTTTCAAGAGATGAAATTCTGTTCTTTATTCTTTTCTGCTCCTCGTAGTCATTTACCCCTTCAGAAACTTTTTCCTCTTTTACCTCTTTTTTCTTAGCACAGTAAGCCTCATAATCCCCTTTGAATTTTTCAGCTCCGTCCTCTGTAATTTCATATATTGTATTTACTATTCCTTCAAGGAAATATCTGTCATGGGAAACAACTAAGATTGTTCCCTCATAATCTTCAAGAGCTTCCTCTAAAACTTCTCTTGAATATATATCAAGGTGGTTTGTAGGCTCGTCAAGTATCAGGAAGTTTGCTTTTTTAAGAATAAGTTTCATAAGAGTAACCCTTGCTTTTTCTCCTCCGCTAAGGCTTCCTATCGTTTTCATAATGTCATCTTCAGGAAATAAAAATGCCCCTGCAAGAGTTCTCACTTCCTCTTCACTCATTGGATAATTGTATAAAAATTCATTTAAGATTGTTGCTTTAAGGTCAAGCCCCTGATGGTTTTGGTCATAATATCCAATAGTAACCTTTTCACCTATTGTAACTGTTCCCCTGTCTGCTTTTTTCATTCCGTTTACAATCTTTAAAAGAGTTGATTTTCCAACACCGTTTTTACCTATTATCCCTACTCTTTCCCCTCTGAATATTTCAAGGTTAAGATTGTCAAAAAGTTTTTTCCCATCATATGCTTTTGAAAGCTTTTCTATTTTTAAAACTCTGTCGACACTTGGTCTTTCTATTTCAAATTTAAGTTTCATTTTTCTTTTAGCAAAAACAGGATTTTCCATTTTTTCCATTCTGTCTAAAAGTTTTTGACGTCCTCTTGCCTGTTTTGATTTTATTCCCGCTTTATATCTTTGAACATACTCTTCTATCTTTTTTATCTTATCCTGTTCTTTTTCAAAAGCCTTTACAGCCCCAGAAAGATATGCCTCTTTCTGAATAGTGTAATCTGTAAAGTTTCCTTTGTATGTTCTTAAAGTTTTTCCCTCTATTTCAAATATTCTGTTTGCTACATTGTCAAGGAAATATCTGTCATGGGAAACAACCATCACAGCTTTGTTATAATCTTTTAAAAATTTCTCAAGCCATTCTATTGCAATTAAATCCAAGTGGTTTGTAGGCTCGTCAAGTATTAAAAGCTCAGGTTCTTCCAAAAGAATTTTTCCAAGAGCAGTTCTTGATTTCTGCCCTCCTGAAAGGTCTCCGATTTTTACATTCCATAAATCTTCAGGAAGACTAAGCCCGTTTAAAATCTGCTTTACTTTATACTCTATGCTGTACCCCTCTGCCTGCTCATATCTTGTTGATACAGCAGAAAGTTCTTCCATAATTTTATCAAAATTTTCTTCCTCTATGTTAAGTCTAAGGCTTAGTTCGTGTATTTTTTTATAATCTTCAAGAACAGAGCTGAAAACTGTCATAAGCTCTTCAAAAACAGTGTTCTCATAATTAAGATTTATATTTTGTGAAAGATATCCCACCTTAAGATTTCCCTTTTTAGAAATTGTCCCTCTTCTGTCTGTTGACGGGTCAACATCATTTTCTTCCATTTCAAGCATCATTTTTATAAGTGTTGTCTTCCCTGCTCCGTTTACTCCGATAACACCTATTTTATCTTTTTGGTCTATTGAAAAAGTTATATTTTTAAAAAGAGTCTCCCCAGAAAACCCCTTGTATAAATTCTCTACATGCAGTAATGCCATTCTAACACTCTCCTGATATTTTTACTCAAGGTTTATTATACCATATTTTCCTCTCTTTTGTTTGATATTCCTTGAAACTTTTATCTTTCCAATGTATAATTTTTTTAACTGAAATTTATTTATAAGGAGATACACATGAAAAAAATTTTTTCTCTTTTATTTTTTATATGCACTTTATCAATTTTTGCTTCTGAACCTGCAATAGATGAAACCGAAACTCTTTACAGAGAGAGTGAAAGGCTTACAAGAGAATATATTGCAAGCTGTAAAATATTAAAAAATGCTGCTGCAGGAGAGATTACCATAATACAGAAAAATGATATTGAAAATATTATAAGAGTGCAGGAAGATAATCTTGAAACTTTTAAAAAATCTATGGAAGTATTAAAAAAGCTGGAAAAAGATTACGAAGATTTTTCTGACAGTAAAAAAAGCTCTACACTTGATGCTCTTTATCTTCAGCAGGAAAGACTTAAGGATTTAAACAGAAATCTTGAAAATGCAATTCAGCTTAATAAAAACGCTGTTGAAAACTATAATCAATAAAAAAGTAACGGAGCTGTTGCATTTTCTAAATTGTAAAAATAAAATTTTAGGAGATTGAAAATATTTTCATGGTATAAAATTTTATTTTTACAGATTTGCAACAGCCCCTTTGTTTGTATATCTTTACATAAGTGCTGCAGCTATTGGGTAGCCTATAAAAACTGTTACAAGTGTTGTCACAAGCATAAATATAAATCCGTATTTCATCATACTTCCTGTATCAGTCCAACCAGATCCTATCGCCATAGCAATATGAGGCATTGCAGGCGGTGTTGCAAAAGCATAAGCTGACATCATTCCAATTATTGAAACTATTGCAGGACATGAAACCAATCCTCCAGCTGCCTGAACCAGAGGAATTGCAACAGTTGTTACAACAGTAACTGTGACCATGTTAGACGAAAAATTTGTCTGTATGCAGGCCCATGCTGTAAAAACAAAAATCAAAAATATAGGAGAAACGTCTTTAAGAGCAGGAGTTAAGCTGCTCACCATATATTTTGTAAGTCCTATCTGTGAATTTGTCATAGCACTTCCTATTGCAAGAGTTCCAGAACACATTATAATACTTGACCACTGCACTCCTTTTTTCATTCCCTCAGAAAAATTTAAAAGAGGTTTTTTATCAAAAGTTATAACTGAATAAAGGATTACACCAAGTATTGGTGGCATTGCTGTCCCCATTTTATTTATCTTCATAGCCACAGGAAAAACATTTTTCAATAGGCTTGGAAGAATCCAGAGAGCAACAACCAGACAAAATATTGCAAGAATAAGTTTTTCTTTTTTCTCCATAGGTTTTAATTCTTTTTTCAAAACAGACACATCTATATCTTTTATTTCAGAAACTTCAGGTTTCAAAATAAATTTAAAAACAAGAATAAGGAGAGCTGTGCTTATTATTCCAACAGGAACTGCAAATGCCATATACTGCCCGTATCCTATATTAAGACCTGTTGCTGTGTTATAAAATCCCATCGCCATAATACTGAAAACATGAGCTATAGGTGTCATTCCAGCAGATACTGAAACACAAAAAGCAAGCCCCATCATAATCATATTGGCAACTTTGTCTCCTTTTTTCAGCTTTAAAATCTCAATTATTTTTTCAGCTATCGGAAGAAACACCACAAATAAAACTGTGGGAGAAGCAAAGCACCCTATCACTATAACTGCTGCAAAAAATGAAATTATAAATGACCAAGGTCCTCTTTTTGCAATGGGACTTGTTATAAAATAAGTGGCACATCTATTCAGAAAGGGAGTTTCTGATAAAGCATAGGTACACATAAAAGTGCAGATAAGAAAGATTATAGTTTCATTTCCAAATGAACTTGCAATAATTCCTTTAAAGCCGATTTCAGGTATAAGACCTAAAGCTCCTATACATAAAAGGCTGGGCCAGTCTATTGCAACTGTAAGCCAAAGCAGAAGCACCCCTGCAAATATTCCTGCAACTGCCATTCCTGACTGCTCCATTCCAGCTGGAGCAGGAATAAATCTTCCAAATATTATAAATAAAAATCCTATTGTTAAATAGATATTTCTCCGTGTAAACTGTGTCATCTTTTCCTCCTGATGTATTTTTATTTTCCCTGTGCCTTCCCAATCTTAAAAGTAAAAAACCGGCAATGATAAAAATTTTATAACCGGTTTTTTATAAAAATTATTTACTTAATATTCCCATTAAAATATCTTCAGAAGATATAGGTAATTTTCTGAAGTTTACCCCGACAGCATTTTTTATTGCTGCTGCTATTGCTGGAGCCGGAGTATTTATTACTACCTCTCCTATTGATTTTGCTCCGAAAGGACCTGTTTCTTCATAACTTCTGCTGAACTCAACGTCCATTTTATGAAGGTCTGTTCTGCAAGGAATTTTATACTGCATAAAGCTGTCTGTAAGAACTCTTCCTTTTTCATCAAAAAGAATGTCTTCATATAGAGCAAGCCCTATTCCCTGAGCCATTCCGCCTTCAACCTGCACTCTTGCAGCACTTGGATTTATCGGTGTTCCGCAGTCAACAACTGAAAGAATATCTGTAACTTCACAAACTCCTGTTGCTGGATCTATTTCCACTTCTGCAAATCCTGCTATAAAAGGAGGAGGAGATGTTTCGCTTCCCCAAGTTGCTGAAGTTGTAAGCTGATTTCTTAAATCAAAAGAAACTGATTTCATTGCTAAATCTTTTATTGTTACTGATTTTGTTCCATCTGTACTTTCTACATGACTTCCACAGTAAATCAGATCTTCTTTTGGTGTTTCTAAAATAACAGCTGCTGTTTTAAGAATTTCTTCTCTCATTTTTTCACAGGCAAGAACAATAGCTTTTCCTGTTACATAAGTTCCACTTGAAGCGTATGCTCCCGGATCATAAGGAGATACATCTGTATCACTGGCATTTATTATTATTTCAGACATTGGAACTTCTAAAACTTCTGCTGCCATCATTGTAACAACTGTGTCGCTTCCCTGTCCCATATCTGTTACACCAACTTGAACTGTAAAGTTTCCTGCATCATTAAGTCTTACAGTTGCAGAACCTGTATCCACTCCTGCAATACCAGATCCCTGCATTGTAACTGCCATTCCGCAGGCTCTTATTTTTCCGTCATGCATAACTCTTCTTGGGTACCTTTTGTCCCATCTGAATTTTTCTTTACCTATCTCAATACATTTCTTTATATCTCCGCTGGCAATACAGCTGTCTTTTCCAGGCTCAACAAGATTTTTCATTCTTATTTCTACAGGAGATATTTTTAAAATTTCAGCAAGCTCATTTACAGCAGATTCAACTGCAAATGTCCCTTGTGTTGCTCCGTATCCTCTGAATGCTGCCCCTACCATAGTATTTGTATACACTACGTCAGCTTCCATTCTCATTGGTATTTTTTCATATAACGGGAATGTTTTAAATGAAACAAGCCCTGTTACTGTTGGAGCATGTTCTCCGTAAGCACCTGTATTTGATATTACTTTTATATCTATTCCTTTTATATTTCCTTCTTTGTCAGAACCTATTTTTACATTAAGAGTCATAGCATGTCTTGTGTTCCCGCATACTTGAGTTTCTTTTCTTGTAAATATTATCTTTGAAGGTTTCTTTGTCATCATAGTAACAAATGCAGAATACATTTCGCAGACCATTGTCTGTTTTGCTCCGAAACCTCCGCCAATTCTAGGTTTTATAACTCTTACTCTGCTGGCATCAAGTCCTAAAATTCTTGCAAGATGTCTTCTTACATGAAATGGAATCTGAGTTGAAGATATTGTTGTAAGTCTTCCGTTTACATCATAATAACTGTAAGAACGGTAAGTTTCCATCATAGACTGAATCTGCGGCTGAGTACGATAAGTTCTTTCTATTACAACTTCACTTTTTGAAAGTCCCTCTTCTACATCTCCCTTTGTATATAAAAGATGAGATGCAAGATTTCTGCTTCTGTCATAACCTATATCATAATTTGTATGTGCATCTTCCATATGAACTTTTATATCTGAAGTTGTTGCCTTTTCATAATCAAGAAGAGGCTCTAAAACCTCATATTCAACTTTTATAAGTTTCATAGCTTTAAGAGCTGTTTTTTCATCTTCAGCAGCAATTATTGCAACCGGGTCTCCAACATAACGTACATATTCATCAAGAAGTCTTCTGTCATAAGGAGAAGGCTCTGGATAACTCTGCCCGGCTGAAGTAAATCTTGTTTCAGGAACATCTTCAAAAGTGTAGATTGCTTCTACTCCCGGAACAAGCATTGCAGTTCTTTTGTCTATTGATTTTATTTTTGCATAAGCATAAGGGCTTCTTAATAATTTTATAATAAGAGTATTGTTATTAAGAACAAGGTCATCTGTATAAACAGGTTTTCCTGTAATAAGATTTATACTGTCAATTTTTGGTGTTGGATTATTTATTATTTTCACTGTCCATCACCTCTTTCATATAATTTCTTATTCCTCTTAATTGAGAAGCATATCCACTGCATCTGCAAAGATTTCCATTAAGATAATGAAGGATTTCTTCATCTGTCGGGTTATTTAATTCTCTCATCATTGCAATAACTGTAAGAGCAAATCCTGGAGCACAGAATCCGCATTGTTCAGCTCCTTCTTCTGCAAGATGTTTTGCAAGCATTTCCGCTTCTTTTGGATAGTTTTCTATTGTTTCAACTTTTTTATTCATAACTCTTGCTGCAAGTGTACTGCATGAAAGAACAGGCTTTCCTTCTACAAGGACAGTACAAAGTCCGCAGGCACCTGTGTCACAACCTCTTTTTACACTAAGATACCCTGCTTTTCTAAGCGTATCAACAAGATATTCGTCTGCATCTATTAAAAGTTCTTTTTTTCTATTGTTTATTGTAGTAGTTAAAATCATTATTCCACCTCCTTCAAAGCCTTTGCAAGAAGAGCTGCACTCAAAAGTTCTCTGTATTCTTTTGTTCCTCTCATATTGCTGTCAAATTTTATCTCTTCTTTTATAGTTTCAAAAACAGATTTATCAGAAAAGTTTTGAGATAAACATTCCATTGATTTATGAGCAAGACGAGCTTTGCTTGGTCTTGCACCAACTGAAATTCTCATTTCTCCCTTTTCATTTTTTGAAACAGCCATATTAAGAACAGAATAATCTGCCTTGCTCTTTCTCACACATTGAAAAGATGTTTTTAAATTTTCTTTTTTTATAATAATTTTAACAAGTATATCTTTTCTTGGAGTTTTTTCATTTAAGAAATCTTCAAGTTTTATTGTTCCCCCTTTATAAAGAACAACATAAGTATCTAAACATAAAAGAGCTGTTATTAAATCTGAAAAGCCGTGCTTTGTGAAAACGGTAGCTCCAATTCTTGCATTATTTCTAAGCTGAACTCCTACAATATCATAAACTGCATTAGATATTACAGGAAAATATTTATAAAGAGCTTCATCTGTTTCAAGCTGTCTAAAACTTACCATAGCCCCTATTTCAAAACTGTCTTCTTTTTCTATTATTTTATCTATATCTTCTACATTTGAAATGTCTACTGCTGTATTGTAGTTAGCATTTCCCATTCTCAAATAAGAAGTTCCACCAAGTATCACATTTTTTTTATTTTTTACCAATTCATTGTAAGCTTCTTCTATTGTAGAAGCTGGAAAAAAATTTGTAAAAGTAAACAAGATACCCCTCCTCTATTTTTTATCGTTTGGTAATAAGATGTTAAGTATTACCGCTATTGATGCTGAAACAACTATTCCTGATCCTCCAAAAATAAGTCTTATACTTTCAGGGAAGTTTACTAAAGCCCCTGGGACTGCACCAAGTCCATATCCAACCCCAAGAGAAACTGAAAGAATAACTGCATTTTTTCCTCTTAAAGGTTCTTTTGTAATAAGATTTACACCGCTTATAAATATCATTGCGAATATCATAACAAGACTTCCACCGATTACTGATGAAGGTACTACTGTAAGCAATGCACCAAGTTTTGGGAAGAAAGCTCCTGCAATTAAGAACATTGCTCCTACACCTACAACAAATCTGCTCATTACTCCTGTCATAGTTACTATTCCTGTGTTTTGGCTGAAAGATGTTGTTGGCAGTATTGAAAATATTGAAGCAAGAACACAACCAAGACCATCTGCCATAATTCCTCCAGAAAGCTCTCTGTCTGTAACCTCTCTTCCTGCTCCCCCCATTGTAACTCCTGACATATCTCCCACTGTTTCAACAGCAGAAACTATAAACATCATCATCATTGCAAATATCGCATCTGCATGGAAAGCAAACCCATAAGAAAGAGGTCTTGGAATAGACACAAAAGGCATCTCTTTAATTGGAGAAAGATCTGTAAGCCCGAAAATAAGTGCCACTATAAAACCAAAAACAGTTCCTATGAAAACTGAACCTGTACTTGTTATTCCTTTTGTAAATTGTTTTAATACTATTACCACAGTAAGAACAGCTGCACCAAGACCTAAGTTTGTAAGAGAACCGAAATCGCTTGCTCCTACTCCTCCTGCAAAGCTGTTTATTCCAACTGGTATAAGAGAAAGTCCTATTGAAAGAACAACCACTCCTGTTACAACTGGCGGGAAGAAACGTCTTATCTTTTTCATGCAAAGACCTATACAAGCTTCAAAAAGCCCTCCAACCATAACTGCACCTAGAATTCCTTCCATTCCATACTTTGTTCCTATTGATATTGCAACTGGAACAAAAGTAAAACTTATTCCCACAACTATCGGAAGTCTTGCTCCAACAGGTCCTATTGTATAAGCCTGTACTAATGTATTAATTCCTGCAATAAGCATACAAGCCTGAATAAGATTTGTTTTAACGTCCATAGGAACATTTAAAACTCCTGTAACAATAATAACTGGTGTAAGATTACTTACGAACATTGCAAGTACATGCTGTAATCCTAAAGGGATAGCCTCTGATAATTTTGGTATACCATCAATATGGTATGGTGAATAATTTCTCATTTCTTTGAAAAACCTCCTAATTGTTTTTAACCCAAAAACATTAGTGATGAGGAGAAGAAACTCATAGCAGCTGATTACGGTCAGCCGTAGAAACTCTTGTCCAATCACAAGTATATATGAGCATACCTTAAAATTTTACTATACTATAAAATATTTTGTCAACATTTTATATTCTAAAAATGTACACATTAAATTACAAAGTGTATCCAAAGAAAATACTGAAGAGAACTTCATCATTTTCTATATTATTTGTGAACACCGCTTCTACAGGACCAAGGAAAGTATCCCACCCTATTCCAGCACCATATCCGCTGTGATAATCTTCACCAAATTTATTATTTTCCTGATGGAAAAATCCATCTGAATTATATGTTACAAAATTATATTTTCCAAGAAGATATAAATTTCTTGAAAGCTCATATTGAACTGAAACTCCCCCGGAGAAAAATTCATCTGTTATTATTCCTGTATAAGGAAGTCCATAAAATCCCATAGTTCTGAAACCTGTGCTTGTGTCTCTTACACCTCCAAGTTTAAACATCTCTTCATATGATTTTCCAATATGAGATATATCTATTTTTCCCCCTTTTACAAAAAGACCTGTGCTGAATCTTTTTGTTATTGGAGCTGCAATTTCAAACTTATAATTATATCCAGCAAACTCCTCTTTATCATCAAGAGAAATTCCTGAAAATCCTGTGATATTGCTGAAATTTCCTTTTGTAGGGAAAAATGTTTTATTCATATTATCATGAAGAAGATACCAGCTGCTCCATGTGTAATTTTTAATACTGTCTTCTGTAAAGTCTCCTCTTTCTCCGCTGTCATAACTGCTGTTTACATTTTTATATCCTAGTGATATTCCAAAAAGATAATCTCTGAATATACTTGTTCCCATATCAAGCTGAGCATTAAATACATTAGAAACATAAACTGAAGATTTATCTCCGTCTCTATAGAAAAATACAGGAGACATTCCATAAGACATTCCGTATCCTCCTAAAAATTGAATATCTCCAAGACCAAAAGACATTTTATTTCTCAAAGATATTTTTGGATATTTAGAAAGCTCAAAATTTAATATATAATTTTGTTTATGTCTGTTAAGACTTGGAACATCTAAATCTACACTTAAAATAGAACCATAATCAGAAACATACCCAAGCCCTGCCATAAGTTTATATCCTTTTTCTTCTTTTACTGAAAAATTTATTGTATTTGTTTCTTCATCAATATTATAAAAGACTCTCTGAACATATGAAAGATTGTAAATTTCTCTTGCCCACAAATTTATATCCTCAACTGTAAGATATTCTTTTTTAGGCATAAAACGTTTTACTGCCTCTGAATTTAAAGATTCAGCTCCTTCAAGTTTTACGTTTTCTATTTTTATTTTTGTAGGTTTTAAATTTTCAGCTTTTTCTTTATATTCAGCAAATCTTTTTTCATCACTTATATTTTTGAAAATATGTGAGAATGATTCTCCAGCTTCCTCTCCCTCTTTAATAAGAGCTGGAAGCGAACCGAAATCGAGAGTATTATGTTCTTTTACCTTTGGAACAACAAGAATATCTGCATATTTTTTCTGTTCTTTTGTGCTTTTATCTCCCTGATAAGTAGCGATTTTATTTACTACACTTATTATATTTGATTTATCTGTAATTATTTCAGAATCAGCTGTAATATCAACTGCAATTATAATATCTGCCTTTTCTTTTAATGCCTCTATTATTGGGAAATTATCTATTACTCCTCCATCTACATAATAGTTATTTTTATGCTCAACCGGAACAATTACCGATGGAATTGCCATACTCATAAGAGCTGCTTTTGCTAAATCTCCCTCACTTACAATAACCTCTTTTCCTGTGTTCAGATCTGTTGTAACAGCTCTGTAAGGAATTGGAAGTTCATTAAAGTTTTCTACTCTTCCAGCTCTGTCAAAAATCTTTTTAAATTCTAAATACAGATATTCTCCGTCAACAAAACCTTTGGGAAAATGGATTTCATTATTTTTATCTATTGTAATTTTTATTGGTCTCTCTGCATAAACAATTTTATCTGATATGTCTTTTAAAGTTCTGTCCTCTGTATTTGAAAACAAATCCATAAAATCAAGATTAAGAACTATATTTTCTATTTCTTCTGGAGTGTAGCCCACAGAATACATCGCCCCTACAATGCTCCCTACACTTGTTCCTACAATATAATCAACAGGAACTTTATACTTTTCAAGAGCTTTTAAGACACCTATATGAGCTGCTCCCTTTGCTCCTCCTCCGCTTAAAACCAGAGCTATTTTTGGCCTGTACCCTTGAGGCATAGGTTTATCTATCTCCACAGGACTTTCGTTTATTCTTTTTTTCATAAGCTCAAGGTCAGCTTTCTGTTTTAAAAGTTCTTCTATCTGCTTATCTATAGATTGTATTTTTTCAGCTTTTGTATAAACCTTTCCGTATTCTCCTCCAAATGCAGAAATAAAATTCAGCATAAATATCACTGTTAAAAAAGCTGCTATTTTTCTGTGAAACATTTTTTCCTCCAAAATATTTTTATTAATCTTCCTTTATTTTTATTATACCATATCCCAATAAAATCAATTTATTTTTTGCATAAAATAATTTTTAATAAATTCTTCAAATATTTAAAAAATTTTTTCATTATGAAAAATATTATAGTATAATATTATACAGTAATAAATATACATTTAATTAATGGAGGTAACATTTTGAAAAAAACATTTAAGCTGCTTATTTCAGCTGCTATTACTTTATCACTTACAGCCTGCACTGTTGGAAATATAGATAGAAGTAAAGTCATCTCTGCTCCGAGAGATTATGAACTTACTATTCTTCATCTTGGAGATACAAACGGACAAGTTGAAGGAGGACAAAATACAGGTGTGGGATATTCAAGATTTTCAACAATTCTTGAAAGAGCAAGAACAGAATTTGGAAAAGAAAATGTATTATATCTTGATGCTGGAAATACTTTTTATGGAAGCACAATAGCTGAAACAGATAAAGGAGAATCTATTGTTAAAATTTTAAATGCTCTTAATCTTGATGCTGTGACTTTAGGAAACAGTGACTTTAACTATGGAGAAAAAAATATTAAATCTCTTGAAATGAGAGCAAACTTTAAAATTTTAGCAGCAAACTTAAAAAAACAAAACGGGCAAGACTACGTTACTCCATATATTATTAAAAATATAAGAGGGGTAAAAGTTGGAATTTTCGGTCTTGTAAGTCCTGACATCTATAACAACGAAAATGCTTTTCTTGATACATTAACTGTAGATGAACCTATTATTGCTGCGACAAAAACTGTTAAAGAATTAAAATCTCAAGGAGCTGAATTTATAATAGCTCTTACACATTTAGGAATGAACACCGATACAAACAGAGAGTGGCAAAGTTCAGCTATTGCAGAATCAGTTTCTGGAATAGACCTTATAATTGACGGAAACAGCAAAATACCTCTTGAAGAAAAAATTATGATAAATGACACTGTAATTGTTCAGACTGGAGAAAATTTAAAAAATATCGGAGTTTTAAAAATAGATTTTGATGCTCCAAAACGTGATACAAATAGAATTTTCTATAAACTTATCAAAAAAGAGGATATTGTTATGATTGATGATGCTCCTGCTGCAGAAACACCAAAACAGGAAACAGCTTCAGCAGAAAAATTTACAACTCACACAGTTGTAAAAGGAGACACTTTATATTCTCTTGCAAAAAGATACAACACAACTGTAGCTGAAATAGTTGCTCTTAACCCAACAATAGAAGATGGAAAAACAATCAGCATAGGACAGACTTATATTATGACCTCAAACAAAAGCCCTTTAGCTGAAAAAAATCTTCCAAACTTAAAAAACAGCGGAGAATATATTCTTCATACAGTTGTAAAAGGGGATACTTTATATTCTCTTTCTAAAAAATATGGAACTACTGTTGATGCCGTAGTTGCTCTCAACCCTGAAATCACTGACGGACAGAATATTAAAATAGGGCATACATATAAATTCCCTGCTTCTTCTAATGCTGTTGTTTCTTCTAAAGAAACTGAAACTGAAACAGTTTATGAAGAAAATACAGAAAATGATTTTGATGAAGAAACTCTTTCTTCTCAAATGCCTGACAGCCCAAGTCAAAACTTAAGAGTGCCTACTTCAACAGGAATTGAAAAAGACCCTAAGATTGAAACTCTTATTGCCAAAATAAAAACTGCCCAGTCTTTTATGAAAACAAAATAAAGTAATTTTAAAATTTTTTAAAGAGGAGGATAATTTTGGATTTTTCACTTAATATAAAACAGGAATTAAAACTTATTCTTACTCAGGAGATGAAACTTTCTCTCAATGTTCTTGAGATGTCCTCTATGGATTTGGAAAAATTTATAGAAAAAGAATTTTCTAAAAATCCTCTTTTGGAAATTGATTTTTCTTCTAAAAATTACAGTTCTAAAGGTGATGATTCTGAGGAGTCATCTCCTTTTGATTTTATAAGTGAAGAAAAAAATCTTATTGATTTTCTGGAAGAACAGCTTGGATTTTTAAAAATAAGCAAAGAGATGAGATTTCTATGCACATTCATTGTAAATAATCTCGATAAAAGAGGATTTCTTACTGTAACAAGAGAGGAGCTTAAATCTGCCTGCGGTTTTCCACTTAAAGATATTGATAAAGCCATAGAGATTGTAAAAAGCCTTGAACCTATAGGTATAGGAGCAAAAAATCTGGAAGAGTGCCTTATTATTCAGCTCCATAAAAAAAATATCAACGACCAGAAACTTGAATATATAATCACACATTTTATGCAGGAGCTTGCCTCTTCAAAATATGACATCATCTGTTCAAAACTTAATATCACTGAAGAATATGTAGTTGAATATTTAAAAATAATCCGTTCTCTTAATCCTTTTCCTTCAAGAGGATTTTATATGGGAGATACAATAAGATACATTGAGCCTGATGCTGAAATTAAAAATATCGGAGGAAAATATGTCGTTGTTATGTCTGAAAAAAATATTCCTAAGCTGAAATTAAAATCCATTGAAAATGCTCAGGAAATCAGCGGAGAAATGAAAAATTATTTTAATTCAGCAAATAATATTATAAGGTGCATTGAAAAAAGACAGCTCACTTTAAAAAGTATTTTAGATATTATTCTTGAAAAACAGTATGAATATTTTTCAAACCCCGAAGGAAAACTTAATTCTCTTACATTAAAAGATGTGTCTTCAATTTTAAAAATCCATGATTCCACTGTTTCAAGAGCAGTAAAAAATAAATATATTCTTACTGAACGGGGAATGAAACGGGTAAAAGATATGTTTATTATCGATAATAAAAAACTTTTTGTTAAAGAAAAAATTGAAGAACTCATTTTAAATGAAGACAGATATAACCCTCTTCACGACAATGAAATTGCTCTTCTCCTTGAAAAAGAAAATCTGAAAATTGCAAGAAGAACTGTTGTGAAATATCGTGAGGAGCTTGGGATAAAACCTGCCCACAAAAGAAAATTAACTGACTAATAAAACAGGAGGATAATAATGGAAAATTCTCTGATTGATATAAAAGAGCATGTAAAAAAATATGCAAATGTTATTACCAGCCTTATAAATGTTGATGTTGGAATTGTTGACAAAAATATGAGAAGAGTTACAGGTACCGGTCTCTATAAAAATATTGAGGGAGTTCTGGCTCTTGGAAGTGTTTACCAAAACACACTGAAAACAGGAAAAACAAATATAATAAAAAATCCCAGACAGCACGAATTATGTAGTGAATGTCTGGATAAAAACAGATGCCGTGAAAAACTTGAAATTGCCACACCTATTTACTGCCGTGACGAAATTGTGGGAGTTTTAGGGCTTGTGTGCTTTAATGACGAGCAGAAAGAAAAAATCTTAAATGCCCTTGATTCATATCTTAATTTCACAAAACAGATAGCTGAATTTATCGGGATAAAATTTTATGAGTATCAAGAAGAAGCATCTCAAAAAGAGAGGGAAGAAACTCTTAACCAGATTTTTAACAATATGGCAAAAGGAGTTATTGTAAGTGACTGTAATGATGTTATTCTTATGGTCAATAATATTGGCTTAAAAAAATTAAAACTTACTGTATCTCCTCTTGGAAAAAATGTAAAACTTATAAGCCAGAATGAAACTATTATGAATGAAGAAGTCTTTAAACTTTTCATAGAAAATAGTGAGTATAATGTTGCAGGAAAAATTATTCCTCTGGCTCTTCCAAACAGTAAAAAAGCAAATGCTTTTCTTTTTGACGACATTCAAAAAATTAACAGCAGTATTGTGGAAATTGCAAATGCCGACAACACAATTACCTTAGATAACATTATAGGAAATTCCCCTGCCACTATGCAGTTAAAAGAAAATATAAAAAAAGTTGCCGACAGCACATCAACTGTTCTTATTACAGGAGAAAGCGGAACAGGAAAAGAACTTGTTGCCCGTTCTCTTCACAATCAAGGAAACAGAAAAGACAAGCCTTTTGTTGTTATAAATTGTTCTGCCATTCCAGACACACTTCTTGAGAGCGAACTTTTCGGTTATGTAAAAGGAGCTTTTACAGGAGCAAATCAAAACGGCCGTATGGGTAAATTTGAGCTTGCCAACAATGGAGTAATCTTTCTTGATGAAATAGGAGATATGCCCCTTTATCTTCAGGCAAAACTTTTAAGAGTTATTCAAGATAAAAAAATCGAAAGAATAGGTTCAAATAAAAGCATCGATTTAAATATCAGAATTATTGCTGCAACAAATGTCGACCTTATAAAAAATATAAAAGAAAAAAAATTCAGAAGTGATTTGTATTACAGATTAAATGTTATTCCTATCTCAATTCTCCCTTTAAGAGAAAGAAAAGAAGATATTATCCCAATAATAAATAATCTTATATATAAGTACAACAAAATTTCTGATAAATTTGTTCATACTATAGAAAAAGATGTGCTTACAGCTCTTACTGAATACAACTGGCCAGGAAATGTGAGAGAACTTGAAAATGTCATTGAGCTTATGATAAATATGAGCAGTGAAGACGGAGTTATCACTAAAAAAATGCTTCCGGAAAATATTTTGAATATTTCTGAAAAGAATTTTTCTTCAACAGATAAGGTTATGTTTAAAGATGACATGACTCTTGATAATTTTGAAGATATTGAGAAAAAATATATTGAAAAAGCTCTTTCTGTTTATGGAAATGATACTGACGGAAAAAAATATATCTCAGAAAAAATGAATATAGGGCTTACTACTCTTTATAGAAAAATGAAAAAATATAATATAAAATAATAGTAATTTTATTATTACCGTGATATAATTTTATTATAATAATAGGTTATTTTATTATGACTACGAGGTGAGTAATATGTCTTTAACAAGTATAACCATAAAAACAGATACAGAAGTAAAAAAAGAGTTTAATGATATTTGTGAAGAATTAGGGCTTAATATGTCTGTTGCAATCAATATGTTTATGAAAACCGTATTAAGAGAAAGAGGTATTCCTTTTGAGCTAAAACTGCAAGAGCCAAACGAATTAACTCTTAAAGTTTTAGATGAGGCAGAAAAAGGAGAAAATCTTAACGGTCCTTATGAAACAATAGATGAATTAATGGAGGCTCTAAATGCTTAAAATTGAATTTACAAATCAATTTAAAAAAGATTTTAAGCTGATTACAAAAAGAGGTTATGATATTAAAAAATTTGAGAAAGTTGTTGAACTGCTTCAAAAACAAGAAATATTACCTGAAAAATATAAAGACCACCAGCTTGTTAATTCAAGAAATTATAAAAATGTCCGAGAATGTCATATAGAACCTGATTGGCTGTTGGTTTATAGAATAAAAGAAGATATACTTATTCTTGAGCTGACTAGAACAGGAACTCACAGTGATTTATTTAAATAAAAATCCCCTGCATTAATTATAAAATTTTTTTTAATGCAGGGTTATTTTTTTATCTGTGATATTTTCCTTTTTCTTTTACTAAAATAACTTTTAATTGTTTATCTTTTAACATCTTAATATTAATTTTAATTTCTATTTTTCCAATAAGTTTCGTACTCTTTTTCAGAAAATATTCTTTTTCTTGAAGAATTAAAATTATTATTTATTATACTTTTGCTTTCTTCATATTCAGAAGTTTTTATCTCTGCTATATCCAAAATTGCATGTATCAAATCATCTGACATATATGGTCTTTCAACAGAGCTTTCTATTTTTTTAACAGTCTCAGGATAATTTTCTTTAAATTTATCTGAGACATAAATTAAAAACGGAATTTCAATCATATATCTGCTACCATTATCCTCTGCATGACCTGCGAAATTTCTAAAATCATAAACTTCTTCTCCATGGTCAGATATATAAATAATAATTGTTTCTTCATCTTTAAAAGTTGAAATAATTTTATCAATCACATAATCATTATATAAAACTGCATTATCATAATCTGAAATTTTAGAGTTTTCATTTTTAAAAATTTCAAATTCTTGCGGATATCTATTTTTATATCCTCCGTGTGTTCCCATTAAATGATAAACTATAAAATTTTTCTCTGAATTTTTATCAATATATTTTAAAGATTTATTAAGAATTTGTTCATCATATAAATTATTAAAATCTTGACTTGAGTCTTTTATTTTATTAAAAATAACTACGTCACTTTTCTTTCCCAAAGCAACTGCAACATTTCCATAAATTCCTGAAGATTCTTGATTTGAGAACCAATAAGTTTTATAACCTACTTTTTTCATGATATCTATAATATTATTGTATGTATACCATTCTTCTGTACTTTCATTATTGTAGAAAGTTAATAATTTTTTTATAACAGGAATAGTATGAGAATGAGGACTTATTGTATCTGTAAATTTATAAAGCCCTCCCTCTTTTTCCAATTTTTCCAAAAGAGGATTTGTTTTTAAAGAGTATCCATACAAACTCATATGATTTCTTGTTGTTGATTCTCCTATAATAAAAACTATATTTTTTATTTTTGATTTATTTGAAATAATATTTATATTGCCGCTTTTTTCCAAATTTGAAAAAATTTCATTGTATTCTTTAATATTTTGATAACTCATTTTTGCAGCTTCATAAAAACGTGTTACATTAAAAATACCCAAATCAGAACTTAAACTAAAAATTTTTACCAAAGGATATATTATAAAAATAAATTTAAAAATATTGGATTTAAAAATATTTAATTTTATTTTTGATTTAATAAATTTAATAACAAAATAAACTGCTAAAATTACAATAGGCAGTATTAAAATTCTCAAATTAAAATACATTTCTAAAAATTCAGCAGCTTCGTTTTTATTTGTTTCCAATAAAATTTGAATAACAGAAACATTAATCAAAGACTTAAAATTTATAAACAAAAAACTTTCAATAATAAATAAAAAAAACGAAATGCCAAAAAAGATTTTTAAAATATAATTACTGATTTTTTTATTTAAAAATGATAAAATAAAAGCCAAACCTAATACTAACATAAAAAAATCAAAAAAAGAAAATAAAAATTTTGATATTTTTGTAAAAAATGGCGAATATAAATATTTACCCCAAAAATATCTGTTTATCCCATAAGGAACAAAACTAAAAAATGCTGTACCAAAAATTAAGAAAAAATAATTTTTCAATACTTTTTCTATTTTTTCCCATAAAAAAACTAAAATTTTCATAAACTCTCCCTTTGTATAAAAACTTATAAGTTTTTATACACTTAAAAATGTAAGAAAAAAATATAAAAAAATAATATTTTTTATAAAAAATAAATAAAAAAACAGTCAGATTTTTTAAATTTCTGACTGTTGAAAAAATTATAATTTTTTATACATTAGAATTCTACGACAAATATTATTATATCTTATTATTCTGTATAATTTCAAGGATTTTCAAACTACTTTAAAAAGAATATTGCAATTCCTAAAACAGAAATCACTGCTCCTAATATTTCTTTAAATTTTACTTTTTCTTTAAAAACTAAAACAGAAATAGGAATTATTATAACAGGACTCATTGAAGAAATTGTTGAAGCCACCCCTGTATTTATTCTGTTAAAAGCTGCCACAAGAAAAGTTATTCCCAAAGTCGAAACAATAGTTCCTGCAAAAATAAGAGATGAAGCTTTTATATCTTTTGCTGTGCTTATCACTTTCCCCCATCTTTTTGTAAATGTCAGATAAAATAAAAACACAAACAAAGCACATATCATTCTTATCTGTGTAGATGCTCCAGCATCGTAATTTCTTGCTCCCGCTTTTGTAAAAATATTACCCAATGCTTCCAAAGTCACTGCCATAATTATAAAAAGAAGTCCTTTTGGTGTAAGTTTTCTTACAGCCTGATTTTCTGCCTGATTTTTATTTTTGGGCTTTATTGTAACCATTAAAATTCCAGAGCAGGTTATAAACATTGCTGCAATTTGAAGAGGAGTTAATTTTTCTCCTAAAAAAAGAAAACCGAAAAACCCAACAATAAGAGGTGTCATAGTAAGAAAAAGCATTGAAAGCCTGGCACCTATTAAAAAATAAGCCTCATATAAAAACATATCTCCAAAGAAAAGACCTATTATTCCAGAAATCCCCAAAAAAGTCCAATTAGTGCTGTCTGCATCGCTGGGAATAAACAATCCTTTTGTAAAAAAAGTTATAATTCCAAGAAAAATAATACCGTAAAACAGACGAATTACATTCACACTCTTACTGTCACTTTTCTTTGTGGCAGCTTCAAATATTATTGAACTCACCGCCCAGCTCACAGCTGTTATAAAAGCAAAACTTTCCCCTAAATAATCCACAACACTCCCTCCAAAAATTATATTAATAACTAGATATATTATAGTATACTTTTTATTTTTTATCCACACAGGATAGTCAGAAGTACAATAAAAAATAAAATTTTAGGAGATTGAAAATATTTTTGTGATTTATGCAGTGAGTTGAACGCTAAAAAATGATATGTTTGAGCAGAGCGAGTTTATCATTTTTAGTGAAACGAACAATATAAATAAAAAATATTTTCACGATATAAAATTTTATTTTTTATTTAATTAAGAATATTTGAAGAAAAAAAGAGAGCCTAAGCTCTCTTTTATTTTAAATTAATTTACAGATTACTATTTAACTGCGATTAATTCGATTTCAACTTTAACGTCTTTAGGAAGTCTTGCAACTTCTACACAAGCTCTAGCTGGTTTAGCTTCTCCTAAGTATTCAGCATAAACTTCGTTTACAGCTGCGAAATCGTTCATATCTTTAATAAAGCAAGATGCTTTAACAACATCGTTGAAAGTGTATCCAGCTTCGTCTAAGATAGCTTTTAAGTTTTCTAAAGATTGTCTAGTTTGAGCTTTTACGTCGTCAGATACTAGAGTCATTGTTTCTGGAACAAATGGGATTTGTCCTGAAATATAAAGAGTTCCGTTTACTTCAATTGCTTGAGAGTAAGGTCCTAATGCTGCTGGTGCTTTTGGTGTGTTGATAATTCTTTTTGCCATAATAAAATACCTCCTGAATTAATTACATATCTAATAATTTCTTAGTTTCTCTACCTATTATATTAGCATATATTTAAAAAAAAGAAAAGATTAACTTTTAATCATTTTTGTAAAAAAATATTATTTTTATAATAGAAGTAAAAAATTTTGTCACTATATCATACACTTTAGCTGTTTGTTTTCTGCATCATATTTTATAATTAGAAATTTATACAATAATCATGTATAATATCCTTGAAAAGTAAAGTTTCTTTATGAAAAAGGAGTTATATGAAAAAATTTATTATCGAACCGGAATATAATAATTTTAAAGTATCAGATTATTTGAAAGAAGTTAAAGGATATTCTTCAAGAGGATTAAGAAATGCAGAAATTTATCTTAACGGGAAAAAAGTCCGTCTTGACAAAAAAATAAAAAAACTAAATCGTCTGGTTGTTGTTGAGCAGGAAAAAGGAACAAACATTCAGCCTATTCCAATGGATTTAAAAATTGTTTTTGAAGATAAAAATCTTCTTATTATAAATAAAGATGCAGATGTTGTAGTCCACCCGACTTTAAAGAAAACAGACATAACACTTGCAAACGGTGTTGTAGATTATCTTTTTAAGGCAACAGGAAAAATTCAAGTGCCGAGATTTTATAATCGTCTTGATATGAATACATCTGGACTTATTGTTGTTGCAAAAAATGCTTTTGCTCAGGCTTTTCTTCAAGAGAAAGCTGAAATCAGAAAATTTTATCTGGCAATATGTGAAGGTATAGTTGAAAAAGATGAGTTTTTTATAGAAAGACCAATAGGAAGAGTCGGTGATAATATTAAAAGAGAAGAGCTTTCTGTTGAAAAGGGCGGACAGGAAGCTAAAACAAAGGTAAAAGTTATTGAAAGATTTCCAGAAAAAAATCTTACACTTGTTGAACTTGAACTTTTCACAGGACGTACACACCAGATAAGAGTTCATCTTTCACTTGAAGGACACCCAATTTTAGGAGACCATCTTTACGGAAAAGAAAATCCAGCTGTAAAACGTCAGCTGCTTCATTCCTATAAGTTTGTATATACTGATATTGACACTCATGAACAAAAAACTATCGAAATTGGTCTCCCTGATGACATGAAAAATATCATAGGTGTCAAATAATGACCACAAAAATGATTAATTTTAATCTGTATGAAAATTGACAAACCTAAAATAAAACACTATAATCTAAGTATAAATGATGCAAATAAAAAAATTATTATAAATGTAAATTTAAGGAGGAAACAAAATGGCAGTTAAAGTAGCAATTAACGGATTTGGAAGAATTGGAAGATTAGCATTAAGATTAATGATTGAAAACCCTGAATTTGACGTGGTAGCAATCAACGACTTAACAGATGCTCAAACTCTAGCTCACCTATTCAAATATGACTCAGCACAAGGAAGATTCAACGGAACAATAGAAGTTGTAGACGGAGGATTCGTTGTTAACGGACACGAAATCAAAGTTTGTGCACAAGCTAGTCCAAAAGATTTACCTTGGGGAGAATTAAACGTAGACGTAGTTCTTGAATGTACTGGATTCTTCACTAAAAAAGAAAAAGCTGAAGAACATATAGCTGCAGGAGCTAAAAAAGTAGTTATCTCTGCACCTGCTACTGGAGATCTTAAAACAATAGTTTACAACGTAAACGACAATATATTAGACGGAACTGAAACAGTTATATCAGGAGCTTCTTGTACAACTAACTGTTTAGCACCAATGGCTAAAGCATTACAAGACAACTTTGGAATCGTTGAAGGATTAATGACAACTATCCACGCTTACACAAACGACCAAAACACACTTGATGCTCCACACAAAAAAGGAGACTTAAGAAGAGCAAGAGCTGCTGCTGCAAACATCGTTCCTAACACAACTGGAGCTGCAAAAGCAATCG
>OGXP01001006.1_pt1 | contig 26762 bp, 22 predicted proteins | sample 1576351 | NCBI WGS metagenome assembly OGXP01 (sample SAMEA3541517, study PRJEB24748) | human gut metagenome | biome: human gut; feature: human-associated habitat; material: faeces | place: China | collected 2012
AAAAGAGAGCTGAGTAAAACATTTTTTTTAGAAATGTTACTCAGCTTTTTTTATTATATTTTTAAATATCTTTTCTCGATTATTAGAAGTTTATGATATAATATATACCTATTAAGATGGAGGTGGAAATATGTTAGATATAGATGTAATAAAAAGATGGTTTGATTATCTTTACTCAATAGGTGCAGATGAAACAGGAGGAGTTACAAGATTAGGTTACACTAAAAATGAAGATGTAATGCACGGAGCTATTAGAAACTTTGCTAGAGAGATGGGATTAAAATATTCTAGTGATGAGGTTGGTAATACATATGTATATGATGAGGATTACGAGGAGTATTATCTGATTGGTTCACATCTTGATTCTGTTATAAGTGGTGGAAGATACGATGGTGTAGTAGGAGTATTAGCAGGGCTTTTAATATTAAAATGGATAAAAGACAATAACTTAAATATTCCTCTAAAAGTTGTAGCTTTTAGATGTGAAGAATCTAGCTCTTTTGGAATAGCAACAGTTGGAAGTGGTCTTATAACTAAGAAACTTCAAATTGAAAAGATGAAAAAAGTAAAAAATACAGAGGGAGTATCTCTATATGAAGCATTGAGATTTAGAGGCTACAACCCAGAGTGCAGAAAGATAGAGGGAGTTTTAAACTATTTTGAACTTCATATTGAACAAGGTAGAATTTTAGAAGATGAAGGATTAAAAATAGGGATAATTAACTCTATAGCAGCAGCCACAAGATATTGGCTTACAATAGATGGGAGACAAGATCATTCAGGAGCAACACCAATGGGAATGAGACAAGATGCTCTTTGTGCAGCTGGAGAGATAATTATTGAATTGGAGAATATAGCAAAGAGAGAATCTGTTCATAGTAGTGTAGGAACGGTAGGGTATTTAGGAAACTATCCAAATGCTTTTAATGTTGTGCCTGGTAGAGTTAAGATGGGGCTAGATATTAGAGGAGTAGAGAAAGATAGTATTGATAGAATAGATGATGAGATAGTTAAATTTGTAGATGAAGTTTGTAAAAAAAGAAATTTAAAGTATGAATTAGATAATATTTCAAAGGCTATTCCAGTAAAATTAGATGAAAATTTAAAAAATGAATTAAGTGAAGTAGCAACTAAATTAGGAGTAGAACATAAGATTATGAATAGTGGTGCTGGACATGATGCAATGAAGTTCTGGGATATAGCATCTACTGGAATGGTATTTATTCCTTGTAAAGATGGAGTGAGCCATAATAAAGCTGAAGAGATAGAGTATGAGGATATTATTCTTGGAAGTAAGATAATTTTTGGAGAATTGAAACAATTAAATAGTAGAAAAATAGTAGAAGATAAACAGAAAAAAGACTCTCTTGGTGGGGGAGAGTCTTTTTAGGAAATCTATGCTACATTTAAACACTCACATTAGGGGGGTGAATGCTAATTGTTACAAGTTAATTATATATCATAAATAAAAAATATGCAATAATATATTCTGTTTATAATTATATAATTTTTAAAAATTAAGCATTAAATAATTAAAGAGGAATTAGAAGAAAAACTCATAAAGTTTAACTTAACAGGCAAGAAGTCGCCCACCTCTATAGGTGGTGCGATGAATTGCCTATTTTTTTGAAAAAATATGATATAATATTAGTATAAAGTAATTTTGAGGAGGTGGACTGATGAAACAACTAAAAGCATATAAATTTAGAATTTATCCAAGCGAAGAACAAAAGATATTTTTTAGTAAAACTTTTGGTTGTGTTCGTCTTGTCTATAATCTTATGCTAAATGATAGAATTAAAGCATATGAAGAAAGTAAAGGTAATCCAGACAAAAAAATAAAGTATCCTACTCCTGCAAAATATAAAAAAGAGTACAAATTTCTAAAAGAGGTTGATAGCCTTGCTCTTGCTAATGCTCAAATGAATTTAGATAAAGCGTATAAAAATTTTTTTAGAGATAAATCTATTGGCTTTCCTAAATTCAAATCTAAGAAAAATCCTGTACAAAGTTATACAACCAATAATCAAAATGGAACTGTAAATATTTTTGAAAATAGATTAAAAGTTCCAAAACTTAAAGAATTAGTAAAGATTAAAGTACATAGAAAAATAGAAGGTATAATAAAATCCGCTACTATTTCTCGCAATGGAAGTGATAAGTATTTTATCTCTTTGTTATGTGAAACTGATATTCAAGAATTACCAAAAACTAATTCATCAGTAGGAATTGACTTAGGTATTAAAGATATGGCTATTTTATCTACCGGAGAAAAAATTGAAAATTTTAAATTTATAAAACAATTAGAAGATAAACTAAAAAGAGAACAAAGAAAATTTTCTAAAAGATTTCTAATTGCAAAAAAAGAAAATAGAAAATTAAGCGAAGCTAAAAATTATCAAAAACAAAGAATTAAAGTTGCTAAGATACACGAAAAAATTATGAATATGAGAGTTGATTTCTTAAATAAGTTAAGTACATATATTATCAAAAACCACGATATTATCTGTATTGAAGACTTAAATACAAAAGGATTGCTTCATAATCATAAACTAGCAAAATCTATTGCTGATGTATCTTGGGCTAGTTTTGTAAATAAACTTGAGTATAAAGCAAAATGGTATGGAAAAGAGATAATAAAAATTGGTAAGTTTTATCCATCAAGTCAAATATGCTCTGTGTGTGGAAATCGTGATAGCGAGAAAACTCTTGATATAAGAGAGTGGACTTGTCCAGTTTGTCATACTCATCACGATAGAGATATAAATGCAAGTAAAAATATATTGACTGAAGGTCTAAGAATAAGACAAGCAGTCTAAAAATAAAAAGAACCGTAGGAACTACGGGGATAGCTTGGTAAATATAGTTGGCTACCAAAAGCAACTACTTCCCAAGAAGAAGCTCCCACTTCAAAAATTACGGAGTAATTTTAAGTGGGAGAGGTTCACTAAAAATAATATAACTATATTATTCCATTTTTAAATGGTTCTATCTAAAAATCTTATTAATTAAAGTATGAAACTTTTCCAAACTTTGTGATATAATAAACATATGTAAAAAATAAATAGTTGAGGGAGATAACATGATAAAAGGACTTACTCCTCAAAAAATAGTTGAGGAACTAAATAAATATATAATATCACAAGATGAAGCTAAAAAATATGTAGCAATCTCTTTAAGAAATAGAGATAGAAGAAAAAGTATAGATAATGAGGAATTAAGAAAAGAGATAACTCCTAAAAATATAATTTTGATGGGACCTACAGGAGTAGGAAAAACTGAAATTGCTAGAAGAATAGCTAAAATTGCCAATGCTCCATTTTTAAAAGTTGAAGCAACTAAGTATACAGAAGTTGGATATGTAGGAAAAGATGTTGAAAGTATAATTAAAGATCTTGTATCTGTAACTTACAGAAAGATGAAGGAGCAAAAATATATTGATTTGAGAGATGAGGTATATGATATTGCTTTAGAAAAAGTTGCTAAAATATTGAAACCTTATGACTCTTTAAATGATGAAGAGAAAGAAAAAATAATGTCAGATATAAATCAAGGAATCTATGATGATCAAGAGATTGAGATAGAAAAAACAAAAAAAGATATGGATATGCCTATAATAGAAGTTGTCTCTGGTGGAGATGAGGCATCAGGAATAGGAAGCATATTGGATCAAGTGATGTCAAATGTAACTGGAAAAAATAGAAAGCTTGTTACTAATGTAAAAAATGCTATTGAAATTTTTATTAATGAAGAGGTAGAAAAAAAATTAGATTTAGACAGTTTAAATGAAGAAGTCATAGATAATGTTGAAAATAACGGAATAATTTTTATTGATGAGATAGACAAGATAGCAGAGAGAGATGGAGTAGGAAAGGGAGAGGTTTCAAGACAAGGAGTTCAAAGAGATATACTTCCAATAGTTGAAGGAAGTACTGTAATGACTAAACTTGGACCTGTTAAAACAGATCATATTCTATTTATTGCAGCAGGTGCATTTACTCAAAGTTCACCATCTGATTTGATGCCAGAACTTCAAGGAAGATTTCCAGTTAGAGTTAAACTTAAAAATCTTGAGAAAGAAGATTTTATTAAAATTTTAACAGATGTAGAGTATAACCTTTTAGAGCAATACAAAGCTATGTTAGCAACTGATAATGTAGAACTTACTTTTACAAAGGGAGCTATTGAAAGAGTTGCTGAATTGACTGCTCAAATGAATGAAAAGATAGAAAATATTGGAGCAAGAAGATTGGCATCAGTAATTGAAGAGCTACTTAGAGAAGTTATGTATGAAGCACCTTATGAAGAAAAGAAAAAAGTAAATGTAGATGTGAACTTTGTTAAGAAGATATTTAAGAAAGAGAATGAAGAGGAAAATTTAGATAAATATATCTTATAGAATATGGAGAATTAATATAGAAATGCTGAATAGAAGGTTCAAATCTTCTTGACAGCATTTTTATATTATTTAAAAGAAGGTGATAATTTTTGAAAAGGTTAAATATAAAGGGAGTATATATTTTTACTCTTATCTTTCTTATATGGGGGATAGGATCATTTTTTAATCTATGGAATAGTTATATAATTCCTTCTCCACTAAAGATATGGGAATCTTTTTTAAAACTTATAGAAAATGGAAAGTTAATAAAGCATATAGGAATAAGTTTAAAGAGAATAGGAATAGGATTTTCAATTACAGTTTTTTTAGCTCTCCCTTTAGGAATATTTTTTGGAACATTCCCAAGAATATATATGTATTTTAAAAGTATATTTGAATTTTTAAGACACACTCCGCCATTAGCTTTAATACCAATGATAATATTATGGTTTGGAATAGGGGAAACTTCTAAGATAGTAATAATAGTTTTAGCATCTTTTTTTCCTGTGTTTTTAAATGTTTTAAAAGGAATATCTCAATGTGATAAAAAATATATTGAGGTAGGGCAAGTTTTTAAGTTATCGAAAAAGGATATTTTCTATAAAATTATTCTTCCAAACTCAATACCAGATATATTAATAGGTTTAAAATTGGGGATAGGTTATAGTTGGAGAGCTATAATAGGAGCAGAATTAATAGCAGCATCTTCAGGAATAGGATATTTAATACTTGATGCTCAACAGATTTCAAGATCTGATATAGTTGTATTAGGGATAATAGTTATAGGGGTAACAGGGATAGCAACAGACTACCTATTTTCATATTTAGTTACCAGTTATCTAAAGAAAAAGAAAGGTGACTACAATGAAGAATATGTATAAACTTAAAAATTTACAAAAAATATTTAAAGATGGAGAAAAGGAGAAGGAAGTTTTAAAAAATATAGATTTAGAAATATATAATGATAAGATAACAGTAATTTTAGGAAAGAGTGGTTGTGGAAAAACAACTTTGCTTAGAATAATAGCTGGATTGGAAAATATAAGTTCTGGGGAGATAGATTTCTATAATAAAGATGGTGAGAAAAGTAGTTCTAAAATTGGGATGGTATTTCAAGAGAGTAGATTGATGCCTTGGCTCACAGTTAAAGAAAATATTGAGATACATGGATTTAAAGATAGAGATGACAAGTATTTGAAAATGGTTGATCTATTAGAAAGTAAAAATCTATATCCAAGTAAACTTTCTGGAGGGATGGCACAGAGAGTGGCAATAGCAAGGGCACTGACTTATTCTCCAGACACTCTATTAATGGATGAACCTTTCTCTGCACTAGATTATTTTACAAGGTTAAAACTTCAAAACGCTCTTTTAAAAATATATGAGGAAACAAAAGTTGGAATCATATTTGTAACTCACAATATAGATGAAGCAATAAGCATAGGACATAATATAGTAGTGATAAATGATGGAAATATCTCAGCTTATGAGATAGATAAAAAGTATCCTAGAGATATTGAGGATATTCAACTGATCAGGTTAAAAAAAGAGATTTTAAATAAAATAAATAGTTAAATTTGGAGGTAAAGATGATAAAGAAAATTTTAATTGGTTTAGGGGTAGTAGGAATGCTGTTAATATCAGGTTGTGGAAAGGAAAAAGTAAGTGAGATCAATGTAACTTATGTAAAATCTCCACTTAATATTCCATCTATTCTTGAAAAAAATATGGATATGTTTGGAAAGGAGTTTAAGAAAGATAATATATCTGTAAAATTTCATGAGCTTACAACAGGACCAGAACAAACACAAGCTTTAGCAGCTGGAGAATTAGATTTTCTACATGCATTAGGAGGAACATCAGCAATTATAGCAGCATCAAATGGAGTTGATTTAAAGATAACAAATGTATATAGTAGATCACCGAAAGGATTTATGCTTCTTACTAAATCAGGAATTAAATCACCAGAGGAGTTAAAAGGAAAGAAAGTAGCAGGACCAAAGGGAACAATACTTCATCAACTTCTATTAGCTTATTTAGGAAAGGGAGATTTAAAAGTTGAGGATATAGAGTTTATTAATATGGGACTTCCAGAGGCTATGGCAGCTTTACAAGGGGGAAGTGTAGATGCAGCACTTCTTGCAGGACCAGTAGCTTTAAAAGCTATGAAAAATGGAGCAACAGTGGTGACAAATGGAGAGGGATTAGTTGAAGGATTAGTAGTGACAGCAGTAAGTGGAAAATTCTTAAAAGAGAATCCTGAATTAGTAAGAAGATTTTTAAAAGTAAATGATGATGCAGTTAAGTTTATTGATACAAATTTTGATGAGGCTATTAAGATAACTGCAGAAGATACAGGTTTAACAGAGAAAGAGGTATTGGAACTTTATCCATTATATGATTTTAATAGTGAGATAAAAGAGAGTGATATTAAAGATTTAGTAAATACTCAAGAGTTTTTATTAGAGAATGGATTACAAGAGAAGAAAATAGATATAGTTGATATATTAATAAAATAAAAGTAAATTAAATAGATGGGAGCTGTTTAGATTGATGATTTTTGTTCATTAATCTTTACAGCTCTTTTTCTTTTATAAACAAAATATAATGTAAGAATTAAAAATATAAATAAAAAAAGAAATTAAGAAAATTTGAATAAGAGTAGCAATTAAAGAAAAAAGCAAATATATCTAAAAAAAAGTTTTTTTATATGATCAATAAAAAATTTATTTTATATATTTTCATTATTTTATAAAAATATAAAAATTATTTTTGTTCAATTTCAAAAAAAAGTATTATAAATACTTGCAATTTTCTCTTATTTGGTGTATTATTGTTAATGCGTTCGAACATAAAAGAAAATTATTTTATAAAGTCAATTATAAAATAATGAAAAAACTGTTTAAGTTATTAAGAATTTTTTAAGTATTAAAATTTAAATATTATTATGAGGTGGAAAAATGGAAAAACAAAAAATCAAAATTGGTCTTGTACCAAAACTAATTATTGGTATCATTTTAGGTATTCTTATTGGAATGTATCTTCCTGAGTGGGTTGGACGTTTAATAGTTACAGCTTCTAGCTTATTCAGTATGTTCTTAAAGTTTGTTATCCCTATGATGATTTTAGCATTTGTTACTATGGGAATTGCTGATTTGACTCAAGGAGCAGGAAAACTTCTTGGTATCACAGCTGCAATCTCTTATGCTTCAACTTTAATTGCAGGTTCTGTATCTTTCTTTGTAGCAAATAGTCTGTTTATGAGCTTTATGGATCCAAAAGCATTAGAGAGAATTGCAAAAACAGCTGGAATTTCAGTAGCTCCATATCTTAGTCTTTCAGTTACTCCAATACTAGATACATTAGCAGCAGTACTTCTTGCATTTATCCTTGGATTATGTATGTCTACAATGAGAGGAAAAGAGATTGGAAATACTTTATATGACTTTATGAAAGATTTCTCAGCTATTATCAATAAAGTTTTACATACTATTATAGTTCCTTTCCTACCATTATATATCTGTGGAACTTTTATAGATATGACTCGTTCAGGAAAAACTTTTGCAATTTTAGGAATTCTTTGGAAAGTATTTATCATAGTAATTATTATGCACCTACTATACTTAGTTTTTGCTTTCTTTGTAGCTGGTGGAATCTCTAAGAAAAACCCACTTATGCTTCTAAAAAATCAAATTCCTGGATATACAACAGCGGTAGGAACTCAATCTTCAGCAGCAACAATTCCTGTAAACCTTGAGTGTGCTAAAGCTGATGGAATATCTGAAGAGATTCGTAACTTTGTTGTACCACTATGTGCAAATATTCATATGGCAGGTTCAATGATAACAATTACAGCTTGTGCAACTGCAGTTTGTATGATGAATGGACTTCCTATTTCAATCAATACAGTAGTTCCATTTATTGCTACTCTTGGAATAGCAATGGTTGCATCTCCTGGAGCTCCTGGAGGATCTATTATGACTGCTCTTCCATTCCTTTATATGGTTGGACTTGGAACTGAAGAACTTCAAGCTATAATGATTGCTCTTTATATTACACAAGATTCATTTGGTACTGCTTGTAACGTATCTGGAGATAATGCTATTGGACTTATCGTTGATGCAATTTACAAGAAATGGATTAAAGAATAGAATAAATTTATAAAAAATATAACTGCTGTAAGTTGATAGTTTAAATTATCAATTTGCAGCAGTTTTTTAATATATAAATAAATTTTCTTGACTCTAACCCTACTTAAAGGTTTATTATATATAAATAAAAAATTTTTTGACATTTTCACGCCGCAAAAAATAATTATAATATATAAAAATAGAAAAATAATTTAAGAAAAGAGGGAAGATAGATGAAAAAGAAAAAAATAGCGATTTGTATATGTAGTGTAGTAATCTTATTTCTTATTTTTAAGAAATTTACAGGTAAAGAAGAAAAAACTATATTTTTAACTGATGAGGTGAAAAGGGGAAATATAGCACAAACTGTTATAGCCACTGGAACTATTAGAAGTAATAATAGGGTAGAGGTTGGAGCTCAAGTAAGTGGAAGAATAACAAAATTAAATGTAGTTTTAGGACAAGAGGTAAAAAAAGGTGATCTTATAGCTACGATTGATTCTATGACACAGGAAAATGATTTAGAAAAAGCAAAATCTCAGCTATCATCATATGAAAAGCAGTTGGAAAGTAAAAAAGTAAATTTAGAGGTAAAAAAATCAAAATACAATAGAGCAAGCAATCTATACAAAGTAAAATCTATCTCACAAGATGATTATGAAACAGCAAAACAGGAGTATGCAGATGCAAAAAGTGGAGTAAGTGAGTTAGAAGAGTTAATAAAACAAGCAAAGATAGAGGTAAAAATTGCTGAAACAGATCTATCATATACAGTAATTACATCTCCAATAGATGGAGTTGTAGTTTCAATTCCAATTTCAGAGGGACAAACAGTAAATAGTATGCAAAGTGCTCCAACAATTGTGCAAGTTGCAGATTTGAAGAAGATGTTGATAAAACCTGAGATATCAGAGGGAGATATAACTAAATTAAAAAAAGGGCAAGAGGTAGAGTTTACAATACTGTCATTGCCAGAAAAAGTGTATAAAGCTAAGATAGATTCCATAGATCCAGCAACTACTACATTGACAGATGATGAGTATGAGGAGTCGGCAAGTGATACAGAGGCAGTTTATTACTATACTAATGTTATAGTAGATAATAAAGACAATAATTTGAGAATAGGAATGACAACAACTAATACTATAAAGGTAGCTGAGGCTAAAGATGTAATAACTATTCCTACAACAGCTCTTTATAAAAAAGGGGATAAGTATTATGTAAGAACTTTAGGAGAAAAGGAAGTAGTTGAAGAAAAAGAGGTTAAAATTGGAATAAATGATGATATGAATACAGAGATAAAATCTGGTTTAAAAGAGGGTGAAAAACTGATTTTAACTGAGATGAAAGCAGGAGAGGTAGCAAGTAGATCAACTCGTCCACCAAGATTTTAAGGAGGAGAAAAATTGAAAAAGATAATAGAGATAGAAAATATAAATAAATATTTTGGTGAGGGAGAGAATAGAGTTCACGTTTTAAAAAATATCTCTTTTGAGATAAAAAAAGGGGAGTTTATTGCAATAATAGGGCAATCAGGTTCTGGAAAATCTACTTTAATGAATATATTAGGGTGTTTAGATAGAGTTACAGATGGTTCATACAAGATAGATGGTAGAGAGATAAGTAGATTTTCTAAAGATGAATTGTCAGAGCTAAGACAGCAAAAATTTGGTTTTATCTTTCAAAGATATAATCTTATCTCAACTTTAACAGCTCTTGAAAATGTAGCATTACCAGCTATATATGCTGGGCTTAGTGAAAAAGAGAGAAATAGTAGAGCTGAAGAACTTTTAGTAAAATTAGGTTTAGGAGATAAGATTAAAAATAAACCTAATCAACTGTCTGGGGGGCAACAACAGAGAGTATCAATCGCTAGGGCTCTTATGAATGGTGGAGAGATAATTCTTGCTGATGAACCTACTGGGGCACTAGATTCTAAAAGTGGTGAAAGGGTAATGAAGATATTGACTGATCTTCATAAAGAGGGGCATACAATTATCTTAGTAACTCATGATAAGAATATAGCAAACTATGCTAATAGAATTATAGAGATTAAAGATGGAGAGATCTATAATGATAGTGTAAAAAAAATTGAGACTGAGGTTATAAAAGATTCAGTTAAAAAGATAAATCAGGTGAAGAAGAAGCTATTTTACTCTAAAGCTCAATTTTTAGAATCTTTGAAAATGGCAACTAATGCTATAATTACTCATAAGATGAGATCTCTACTTACAATGTTAGGAATAATAATTGGAATAGCCTCGATAATATGTGTTGTTGCATTGGGAAATGGATCTCAACAAAAGATATTAAGTGATATAAACTCTTTAGGAACTAATACTTTAGATATTTTTAATGGTAGAGGTAGAGGAGATAGAAATGCAAATAAAAAAAGAAATCTTACAATAAAAGATGCAGATTTCTTAAGAAAACAGTTTTACACAGAGAGTGTAACACCAAATGTCAATGGAAGTGGAACTCTTACATATGGAAATAAAGCTTATACAGCCTCTTTAAGAGGGGTAGGTGAGGAGTATTTCAATGTAAAAGGGTTAGAACTTGATACAGGAAAACTCTTTAATAGAGATGATGTTATAAATAGTAGCCAAGTTGTAGTGATAGATGAAAATAGTAGATCTCAACTATTTAAAGATAAAAACCCTATTGGAGAGATCTTAATATTTAACAAAAGACCATTGAAAATAATAGGAAGTGTAATAACAAAAAATAATATGTCAATGAATAGTAGTGATCTTGTTTTGTATACCCCTTATACAACTGCTATGAATAGAATAATAGGGGATAATCATATAAATTCAATCACTATGAAGATAAAAGACAATGTAGATATGCAGATAGCTGAAAAAGATGTAACAAATATTCTTACAATAAGACATAAGGCAAAGGATTTTTTTATAATGAATGTGGATACATTGAAAAAAACTGTTGAAAGCACTACTAATACAATGAAATTACTTATATCTTGTATAGCTTGTATCTCACTTGTAGTAGGGGGGATAGGGGTTATGAATATTATGTTAGTCTCTGTAACTGAAAGAACAAGAGAGATAGGAATAAGAATGGCAATTGGTGCAAAACAGAGAAATATTCTACAACAGTTTTTAATTGAAGCGATACTTATATGTCTTATTGGGGGAGTTTTAGGAGTTGGAATTTCAGTTGCCTTTGGAATCATATTTAATATGGTTATAAAAAATTTCACTATGATTTTTTCAATTTTCTCAATAGTTGCAGCAGTTTTATGTTCAACTATGATAGGAGTTATTTTTGGTTATATGCCAGCAAAAAATGCCTCAGAACTTGATCCAATAAACGCTCTTTCAAGAGATTAAAAAGGAGAATTATGAAGAAAAAAATTATTATATTAATAGCTTTAGGAGTTATCCTAGGAAGTTGTAGTAATCTAAAAAAAGATTATCAAAATATAGATAGTGAGATAAAAACTTACAAGGAACTATCTAAAAATTATAATATTGATAGTAGATGGTGGGAAAGTTATGGAGATGAACAGTTAAATAATTTAATAGAATTGGGATTAAAGAATAACAGCGATTTAGCAAAAGCAGCTATAAATATTAATAAAGCTCTATATCAAGCTAAAATTATTGGAAGTGATTTAGTGCCAGAATTTAGTGGGAATTTAAGTTCAAGTGCCTCTAAAAATATAGAGAGTGGTGGAAATTCAAATATAGATCACTCTGGAAGTTTTAATATAAGTTATGAGGTTGATCTTTGGCAGAGATTGAGAGATATGAAAGATGCTCAAGAGTGGGAGTATAAAGCAACTATTGAAGATTATGAAAAGACAAAATTAACTTTGATAAATAGTATAATTGATTCATATTTTTCTATAATCTATCTTGAAAATTATATAGAGATCAATAAAAATATGAGTAAAAACTATTCAGACATAGAAAAAATAGTTGATAATAAATTGAGATATGGAACAGTAGATATTTTAGATAAAAAACAAGCTGAAAGAGAGGTAATTAGAAGTAATAATACTCTTATCTCTTATGAGAAGGATAAAAAGGAACAAGAATCACTTTTGCGTAACCTTTTAAATTTCAAACCAGATGATGAGTTAAAAATAGAGTATAGAGATATATTAAAAGTTAAAAATCTAAGAGTAAATTTAGATGTACCATTGAATATAGTTGCTAATCGTCCAGATATAAAATCTTATGAGTACAGATTAAAAAATGCTTTTAAAGATGCAGTTGCCAGTGAGAAACAGCTTTATCCAAATATAACTATAAGTTCTGCTCTTAGTTCAAGTAGTGATAAATTTAACAACACTTTAAAAACACCAGTAGCTTTAGGAAGTGTAAGTATAAATTTACCATTTCTCAATTGGAATGAGATTAAGTGGAATATAAAAATTAGTCGTGCTGAATATGAAGAGGCAAAATTGAATTTTCAACAGGGGATAGTTACAGCTCTTAACGAGATAGATTATAACTATTTTCTATATGTTAAAGAGCAGGAAAATTATATTAATTTGAAAAATATTAATGAATATGATAATGAGATTGCTATTAATTATGAAAGAAAATATGAAAATGGAAAGGTAGAACTTAGAGAGTGGTTATTAAGTCTCAATGATGAGGCATCATCAAGACTTAATATTATCAACTCTAAATATCAATTGATAAAGATAGAGAATACAATCTATCAAAGTATAGGTGGCATGATAAAAAAATAATTTATAGATAACATAAAATATCTTCAGTAGAATAGATAGTTTTATATTTTGAAAAATTTTTTATAACAGTTTTTTTCTCTTCATATGTAAGTTTTTTAGAGAAAATATGTTGTTTATTTAAAATTTCATTTTCAGAGGAGAAGATTATATTTTCTGGAATAGAGAAAGAGTCTTTAATAATCTCAATATTTTCTATATTGAGATTATTTTCCTCTGAAATTATTAAAACTCTTTTATTGATAACTTTTTTAATCATATCCATAGTTGGATTTAAAAGAATATAAAAATCAAAACTGTCTGAATATTTATTACTTATATCTACACAAGATAAAGTTTTTTGATTGACACTTTCCTCTGTTATTAATAGAGCTCTTTCGTTGATATTTTTAAAATATAATCCTATTGTTTGAATTATAGTTTGTACTCCTCTTCCTCTTTTCATATATGCAACAATATTTTTTTTCTCCTTAAATATAGAGGCTAATATTTTTTTCTGAATAGAGTTATATTGAAACTCTTGAATTAAAAAGTTTTTAATCTCTTTAAAAAGTTCTCCTTGTTTAATAGCATAGGATTTGAAAAAGTAAGCTTTATCAATTAAAATATGTACATTGTAATTTTCATCTTTCATAATAACATCTTTTAATTTAACATTAAAATCAAGATTGTACATATTTTTTAAAGATGTAAGAAGATATTCTGTGGAGTTATCCAATGTGCCTAGATACATTTTGTTATTGGCAACAGTGATTCCAGCATCTGAAAAAGCTAGTTTTAACTCATTAGACTCCAATTTTCTTCTTGTATATATTACAGTTTCTATTGGGAAAGTAGTATCATATAGGTCAAAATTATGTATAGTGCTATTTTCAATATTTATACTCTCTTTTATATCCTCAATAAAAATCTTATATTGATACTTATCTTTAAAAGTTTCAAGTTTCAATTTAAAAGCTATATCTATATTTGTAAGAGAAACTAACTCTTCAAAAATATCATCACTATTAAACCAAACACAATTTTTAAACTCATAACCATCTTTTATAATGTTCAACATAATATGTTTTCTATCTTTTCCTATTAATCTTAAATTATCAAATTGACAATTATTTAAAGAGAAGATAGGAGATGAGTTTCCAAAACCAAAAGGTTCAAGTAGAGATATTTTATCAAGGAAATCATAGGAGATCTTATAGAAAGCTAAAGGCTTATCTATCTTAATTGGCTTTACAAAAGCTATATCTGAAATAGTTTTTTCAGCATATTCATTTAATTTTTTAGAAAATTCAGGGATATTTTCAATTTTAATAGAGAAACCAGCAGCTCCACTATGTCCCCCATACTTTAATAAAAGATCTGAAAAATTATTAAGTGCCTCTATGATATTAAATCCTTCAATGCTTCTGCAAGATGCAGTGGCGATTCCCTCATCTTTTTTTATCTCCATAATAATTGTAGGTTTGTAGTATCTATCTAAGATTTTAGATGCTACAATTCCAATTACTCCGTGATGAAAACCCTCCTCTCCAACTATAAGAACAGCATTTTCATAGAGTTTTTCATTTTCAATTTTTTCCACAGCTTTTTGGAAAATATCCTCTTGAATCTCTTTTCTCTCACTGTTTTTGCCAAGAAGTTCACTAATTATAGTTGAACAGATTCTGTGATCCTTTTCAATAAAAAGCTCAACAGCTCTTTTAGCATCTTCAAGCCTTCCAGCAGCATTGAATATAGGAGCGATTATAAATCCTATATCATAGGTATTAAATTTTCTAGTTTCATAATCTTCAAAGATCTTCTTAATAAGCATATTGATACCAAGCCACTTACTTCTTCTTAAATATTCCAATCCCTCTTTTACAAATATTCTATTCTCTTTTAGTAAAGGGACAATATCAGCAACAGTTCCAATAGCTACAATATCAAAATATTTATAAAGTTCATCTTTTAAATTATTTTTTTCAAAAAGAGCAGAGATAAGGAAAAAAGCTGTTCCTACTCCAGCTAAATATTTAAACTTATACTCATTATCTTCTCTCTTAGGGTTAATTACTGCAAAAGCAGGGGGATTTCCATTATTTATCTCATGGTGATCTGTAACAATAATATCAATTTCAATCTCATTTGCATGAGCTATCTCCTTATGAGATGAGATTCCACAATCAACAGTGATAGCAAGAGTTCCACCTTCACTTTTTATATAATCGAGAGCTTCAATATTTAGTCCATAACCTTCATCTCTAAGGGGAATATAATATTTTACATTGTAACCAAGCTCTTTAAGTGCAAGATAGCAAAGGGAAACAGATGTAATTCCATCTACATCATAATCTCCATATATCCAAACAGGTTCTCCTTTTTCTTTGGCTATCTCTAATCTTTCAACTGCCTTATCTATATCCTTTAACAAAAAAGGTGAGGTAATATCCTCAACTCCACCATATAGGAAAGTTTTTATATCTTCACCAGCTATAATATCTCTATTATAGAGCAAAGTGGTAATATCTTTATCTAAATTAAAATTGTTATATATTTCATTGGAACTATTTTTATAAATCCATCTAGTATCACGCATCTTTTCTCCTTTTTAAAAATTATATAATTTTTTATAGAAAATATATGTGATAATCAAATCTTGAATCTCGTATTTTTCTTGAGGGTTAGAGATAGTGTCAAGATTGATATCACCATCAAAGTCAAATTTTATATTTTTTACTACACTCTCTCCAAAATTATAGTGAATAAGAGTTTTTAATTTATCCCCATGATATTTTTTTAGAAGTTCTTTTAACTCTTTAGATCCTAAGTCAATATTAATTGCAGGTTTTAAAAGTTCATTAAATTCCTCTTTATGTTTAAAAGGAATTAGCATCAATCCAATTTTAGAATTTTTAGAGATAGCATCTTTATTAAATTTACTCCCTAAAAGCATAGTTGTATAGATAAGTTCCTGTGAAATATCATACTTCTTAGAGCAATTATCAACAATACCTTTATAATATAGAGGGTAGTTATATCTCATAAGATCTTTGTATTTGAAGAACTCTTTTCTATAATTGGAAGAGTTTTTATATGCTAAATCATAAAACTCCCCTTTTTCTAAAATATTAGTAATAGCAACTCCATTTGAAATAGAGTATTTATTTACAAAACTACTATTTTGAAGTTCTATTTTTAATAGCTCTTCATCCTTTAACTTAGCTATATTATATAATTTTTCTATCTCTAGATCATTGATTTTATCATAAACCTCACTAGGATCTTTTTTTGTAGAATCTATAAAGTTATCAATAATTAATCCTATTTTAAAAGTAGCATTATGAGATTTAAGATCAATATTTTTATTTCCTAAGATAAAGGCAAAAAATAATCCCTCATATGAATTTGGATAGTTATTTATAATATTTTTAGCAGTTTCCTCAAACTTTCTCTCTTTTTTTAATTTTAAATAGGAATCTGCCAATAGAATTTCAGTTATAATATTTCTCTTAGATAGTTTATTTATAGTTGAAACCACTTTATTATAATCTCCAAAAGAGTAGTAGATACCAGCTACATAAAGTAGAGATGGAGAGAGATATTTTTCACCTTTGATATTCTCAAAAAAATAAAGACATCTTGAAAAATCTTTTAATCTATAATATGCTATCCCTTTATAAAAGAATAGAGTGTCTCTATTTAAAATTTTATCATATTTGTTTGCTAGCTCAATAATTTCCTTGTATTCTCTATTTTCTAGATATATCCTAAAAATTTCAACAATAGCTTTCTCTTTTATTTCGAGATCATTTGAAGAAGAGGAAAGAATTTTTTTACCTGTATATACAGCTTCTTTGTATTTTTTTTGGCTGTGAAAAAACTCTGTAACTTTTAAAAGTTTATCATTAGATAGATTATCAGCTGATTTTAAATCGAGATTAAATTTTAAATTATAATAATCTTTGAATTTAAAATCTTGTTGTAAAAGTAGGGAAAGAGCTTTTTCCTCAAAAAAACTAGATATAGGAGAGTAATAATTATAATCTAATCTTTGTAAATATACTTCACCTAATTCATAGTTACCTATTTTAAATAGAGCATCTCCTAAAGAGTAATCTCTTTCAGCTAAATATCTATTTTTTTCTATTTTGGAATCTTTTCCTAAAAAATAGTTATTGTAATTAAAAACAGCTTTTTGAAGATAGTGAATAGCTTTTTCATAATCTCCTAGTTGATAATATGTCATTCCAATAAAGTAAAAGGCATAGTTATTTTTTAAGATAGGAGAGTAACCAAAACTTCTCATTAAAGTTTCAAAACTCTCTTGAGCTGTAACATAATCTTTCTGCTCATAAGCATTTTTTCCTTGGATAAAAATTGAATAATCGTCATAGTTATAACTAAAAATATTTATATTTAATATAAAAAATAGAAGTATAAAGATTTTTTTCATTATAAAGCACCTCTTAAAAATCTAGTAGAATATTACAATATAATTATGACAAAATAAAAAGAAAATGGCAACTAATTTTAAAAAAATTAAAAAAAGCTATTGAAATTATATGAAATATGTTAGATAATGAAAAGCAGTATATTGTTTTTTAAGGAGGTGAAAAATGGGGATAATCAAGGTATTAGATGAGTCAGTTTCAAATATGATAGCAGCTGGAGAAGTAGTTGAAAATCCTGCAAGTATGATAAAGGAGTTACTAGAAAACTCTTTAGATGCTGAAAGTAAAAATATAAAGATAGATGTAAAATCTGGTGGAAAGCATGTAACAATATTTGATGATGGAAAAGGAATGTCACAAGAGGATCTTTTGATGTCAGTAGAAAGACATGCTACAAGTAAAATTAGAAAAAAAGAGGATTTGTATAATCTTTTTACATATGGTTTTAGAGGAGAAGCGCTTTCATCAATAGCAGCAGTTTCTAAGATGTTACTATCTTCTAAAGATGAAAATTCATCAATAGGATCAAGTGTAAATGTATCTGGAGGAAAGATTACAGGACTTAAAGAGGTACAGAGAAACAGAGGAACTACAATAGAGATAAAAGATCTATTTTTCAATACTCCTGCAAGATTGAAATTTTTGAGAAAAGCTACAACTGAGTATATGAATATAAAGGATATTGTTATACAAGAGGCTTTAGGAAATGCAGATGTAGCTATAACTTTGATATTAGACGATAAGGTAAGTATAAAAACTACTGGAAATGGATTAGATAATGCAGTAGTAGAGATTTTTGGAAATAATGTTTTAAAGAATTGTAAGAAATTTTCTATGGGGTATTTAGGTAATGGATCTCTATATAGATCTACAAAGGATTCTATATTTACATTTGTAAATGGTAGGATGGTAAAATCTAAACTTATTGAAAATGCAGTAATAGATGGATATTATACTAAACTTATGAAGGGAAGATACCCTTTTGCAATAATATTTTTAGAGATAGATCCACAAGAGGTTGATGTAAATGTTCATCCTTCTAAAAAAATTGTAAAATTTTCTGATGAGAAACTTATATATGAAAAAGTATTAAAAGAGATAGAAAATGCCTTTGAAAGAGATGATAATTTTGTCTCTCCAACTTTGAAAGAGGAAAAAGATTCTTTTTTAGATTTTGCTGAGTTTTCAAAATTTGTTCCACTAAAAGCAGAAAATAAGCAGTTTGAAGATATAGAAGTGGAAAAGTATGAGAGAGCAGAAAAAGAAGATAATATAGTTGAAAGAAAAGGGGATAATAGTTTAAAAAAAGAGATTTCGAGAGCTCTCGAAATAACTAAAAAAACTCCTATTGAAAATAAAAAAATAGAAGAGTTTGAAATAAATGATAATAATAGTGACAATAACTTTAATTGGTTAGAGAAAAAGGAAACACAAGAGAATCGAGAGTTAGAAAATATTAAAAAAGAGAAAATAATTAAAGAAGATATAGATATAAAAGAAAAGAGAGTAGAGGGAAAAGAGGATAGTTTTTCAAAGAGAGAGAGAAAGATAGAATTTAAAGTATTAGGGCAAATATTTAATTCTTTCATTTTAGTTGAAAGAGATGGAATACTTGAAATATATGATCAACATATAGTTCATGAAAGAATACTTTATGAAAATTTAAAAAATGAGTATTATAATAGAGAGGTTAGCAGTCAACAGTTATTAGTACCTATAAGAGTATTAGTTGACCCGAGAGAGAGAGAAATAGTTTTTGAAAATATAGAGAGTTTCACTAAATTTGGCTTTGAAATAGATGAATTTGGAGATAATGAAATTTTAATTAGAGCAGTTCCAATAATGAATTTTAGAGATAGTATTGAAAATATTTTCAGAGAGATATTAAAAAATTTAAAAGAGGATAAATCTCAAGATATAAGGGAAAATATAATTATTTCAATGTCTTGTAAGGGAGCTGTAAAGGCAAATGAAAAGCTAACACAAGATGAGATGGAGATTATGGTTGAAAAACTTCATGAGATAGGTGAATATACATGTCCTCATGGTAGACCTATTATAATAAAAATAACAATGAATGATTTAGAAAAATTATTTAAAAGAAAATAGGAAAAATATGAAAAGGAGAAAACTTTGAATATATCTATTGTGTGTGTAGGAAAGATAAAAGAGAAATATATTATAGAGGGAATAAATGAGTTCTTGAAAAGAATGCAATCTTTTGTTAAAATGAGAATTATAGAACTTAAAGAAGATGGAAATGACAATAATAGAAATCTATCTATTGAAAAAGAGGGAGAGGAGATTTTAAAAACTCTTGAAAAAATAGGTGGTTATAATGTATTGTTAGATATACAAGGGAAAAATTACTCATCAGAGGAGATGGCTGAGGAGATAGAAAGATTAACTGTCAATGGTGTAAGTAGTATTAATTTTATAATTGGTGGTTCATATGGAGTATCTGAAAATGTAAGAAGAGCATCACAGGTGAAGCTTAGTTTTTCAAAGATGACATTTCCACATCAACTGATGAGACTTATTTTAACAGAGCAGATTTACAGATGGTTTAGCATATTAAAGAATACAAAGTATCACAAATAATTATAAAATATCATAAAAAATATAATGTTAAGTTAAAAAAATTTTAGGAGGGAAGAAGTTATGTATTCACAAGGAGAAACTTTTTATTATGATATCGATGATGAGGAGTACGAATTACATGTATTAGAAAATGTTATAATGGGAGATAAGGAGTATATTATAGCAGAGGATTTTGATGGAGATGTTCATGTATTCCTTTATGATGAAGATGAAGAGGAACTTGAAATACTAGATGATGGAGATGCTAGCGAAGTAATTGATTATTGGAAAGAAGAATATCTTTTAGGAGAAGATATTGGAGATTATGAAGAAGATGAGTACTACGACAGAGAAGATGAAGAGTACGGAGATAAATTTGACAATGAAGATTACTATGATGGTGATGAAGAGGATTATTATTAATGAGTAGATTTATTATTAGAAGTCTTGATAGTTATAATGAGAAAAGTTATGAGATAGTGACAGGGAAAAAAACTGAAACATCTGAAGCTATTGAATATGAGTATCTTAGTAAACTTGGAAAATGTAAAATCTCTGTTTTAGAAGATAGAGTGATTATTGATAGAGATAACAATGGTATTGCTACTATTTTAGATGTAGATATGAAAAGAGAAACAGAGTTTGTATATTATGGTGAGGGTTTTAAAAAGGTGTTCTCTTTAAAAGGAGAAAAAATAAGTTATAAAGATAATATCTTAGATTTCACTTATAAGATATTAGATGGAGGAGAAGAGGTAAATCTTATCTCTATAACTATTAAAGAGTATTAAACTATTTGAGGTAGGGCATATAAATTTTGCCCTATTTTAATAATTGGGAGGAAAAATGAAGATAATAGGATTTTTATTAATTTTGTTAACTATGTATAGTTGTACTGGACTTCCTCAAAAAACTGATATAGACAATATTTGGAGTAGCATAAGTGGGGAGAATGCTCCTTTAGAACAAGAGAGTATAGTATTAACTACAACAGATGCACCAGGATTATTACAGGTTATTTCTCAAAATTTAAAAACAGGAAAAACAAAAAGTTATTCAGAAAGATATAATGGAAGCAACTTTGAAGTATATGTAGGAGATTACTTAATAATTCCTTTAAAAGCTGAGGATGATTTTAAACTTTTAAGTTACCCTAAAAATATCTCTTATGAATTGGGAATAAAAGGAACAAATCTTGTGTTTAGAAGTATATACCAAGGGGATTTTGAAATAGAATTGAGATCTTTGGGAGATATAACTAGAAGAATTACAATATCAAATAAATTAAAATATAGATTTACGGAACAAAATAATTATGATATAATTCTAAAAAATTACGCTATGGGTAATTTAAAATTACTACAAGATAGTGTTGCTTTACATAGAATCGCATTTCCAGATAGCTTTAGAGATAAGGAGATCTCTTTTATGTTAATGGAAGTGGCAAGTAAAGCTGGAAATAATAGAATCGTTAAAGAGGAACTTAATTTCTTAAAGAAATTCGGAAATCTTGATGAACATGATAAATTAAGTATAATAGATGCACTTTCTCTTTCAGGAGATAAAAATATAAAACTTGATTCTATGATGTTAGAGTTCAGTGAAGAAAATAGTATTTTAAATGAAACTTTAAAAAATATAATTACTACTAAAAGTGTAGCTAGTAGAGATGAAGTTGAGTTTTTAGAGAAGTATTTTAAAACAAATCCTAGCAAGGAATTAGCTGAGTTTATTGGAAATTGGTATCTGAAAAATGGAGATATCAATAAAGGAAACCAATATATCAATGGAACAATAGAGGGAGTTTCTCCAGAGATATTAGGAGGAATTTTCGGAATATTTGCTCCTAGTGACGGAACTATGGAAAATGCTATGGAGAACATAGAAAATCAAAATTATACACAATTTAAAAATTTCCTATCAAATGGAGAGAGTAGCTATAACAATGGAAACTATGTAGAAGCACTTGTACACTTCCAAAGAGCAAGTGAGATTAATAAGGATTATGAAGAAAGTAATCAATTATACTATTATATAGGTCAAAGTAGTATACAAGTTGAAAACTATAAAAAGGCAGTGGAAAACTTTAAGAAAGCACTATCTTTAGAAAAAAGCAATGACAAAAAGGCAGAAATATATTATAATATGGCAATAGCCTATGCAAATCTTGGAAACAAAGAAGAAGCAAGAAATTATTTTACTTATGTAAGACAAAATTATCCTAATACTTCTTGGAGTACAAAAAGTAGTATATATTTGCTTAAATTAAAATAAATTTATAAGGAGAGAACCATGGAAAGATATTTTGACAGAGTGGCTAAAGAGAGCTTAGTCATGGAACAATGGAAAAAAGTAGACGAGTTAAAAGAATTAGGAGTAAACCCTTTTGGGCATAAGTTCGATAAGAAGTACATGGTAGGGGACATCTTAACTCATACTCCTGAGGAAAACTTAATATATAAAACTGCAGGAAGAATAATGGCATACAGAGGAAAAGGAAAAGCTGTATTTGCACATATAGAAGATCGTTCAGGAAGAATTCAAGTATATTTAAGACAAGATGCACTTGGAGAAAAAGTATTTGAAGTAGTTAAAAAAATTGGAGTAGGAGATATAATTGGTGTAGAAGGAGAAATCTTCATCACTAAAACTGGAGAACTTACTTTAAGAGCAAGCTCATTAGAATTACTTTCTAAAAACTTAAGAGCTCTACCTGAAAAATTCCACGGATTAACAGACGTAGAAACTAGATATAGAAAAAGATATGTAGACTTAATAATGAATAAAGATGTAAGAGATACTTTCATCAAAAGAACTCAAATCATCAGTGGAATAAGAGAAATCCTTGATAATAAAGGATTCTTAGAAGTTGAAACTCCATTAATGCACCCAATTCTTGGAGGAGCAGCAGCTAGACCATTTATTACTCACCATAACACACTAGATATGGATCTATATATGAGAATAGCTCCAGAACTATACTTAAAAAGACTTATAGTTGGAGGACTTGAAAGAGTTTACGAACTAGGAAGAAACTTCAGAAATGAAGGAATGGATACAAGACACAACCCAGAGTTTACAATGATCGAAATGTACCAAGCTTATGCTGATTACACAGATATGATGGACTTAGCTGAAGAGATTATTACAACTCTAGCTAAAAAAGTTCTAGGAACTACAACTGTTGAATATAATGGAAAAACTTTAGTTCTTGAAAACTTCAAAAGAGTACACATGGTAGATTTAATAAAAGAGATCACAGGTGTTGACTTCTGGAACAAAGATATGACTTTTGAAGAAGCTAAAGCTTTAGCAAAAGAGCATCATGTAGAAGTAGCTCCACACATGAATACAGTAGGACACGTAGTAAACCAATTCTTTGAAGAAAAATGTGAAGAAACAATAGTTCAACCTACATTTGTATATGGACATCCAGTAGAAATTTCTCCACTTTCTAAGAGAAATGAAGAAGATCCAAGATTTACAGATAGATTTGAGCTATTTATAGATGCTAGAGAATATGCAAATGCTTTCTCAGAATTACAAGACCCAGCAGATCAAAGAGGAAGATTTGAAGATCAAGTTGAAGAAGCTGAAAGAGGAAACGATGAAGCAACTCCAGTAATTGATGATGACTTCGTAGAAGCTCTAGAGTATGGATTACCACCTACAGGAGGAATGGGAATTGGAGTAGATAGATTAATTATGTTATTAACTCAATCTGAATCTATTAGAGACGTATTATTATTCCCACAAATGAAACCAACTAAATAGTAAAAAAATTTTTAAAGACTGATTCATTTAGAATCAGTCTTTTTGTGTTCAAAGAAAAAAATATATTTGAAAGTTTTTGCAATTCTGAACAAATAGTGCTAAAATATCTTTTATCAATATTCAGGAGGAGAAAATGATACAAGAATTTCTAATTATTTTTATTATTAATTATATTGGTGTTCTAATGGCAGAAGTTTTAAACTTTCCTTTGCCTGGAACTATAAATGGAATGTTACTTTTATTTGTAATGCTTTATTTTAAGGTTATAAAGCTAGAGAAGATAGAAAAGGCAAGTGATTTTCTATTGGTAAATATGACAATATTTTTTATGCCCCCATCTGTTAAGCTTATAGAATCTTTATATCTTTTAAAAACTGGGATCTTTAAGATAATATTTATATTGATATTTACAACAATATTGACAATGATAGTTACAGGTTTAACAGTACAATATATGATTGAGAGAAAGGAGAAAAAATATGGAAAGCTTAACTAATACACCTCTATTTGGAGTGGTAATAAGTCTTGTAGCATTTGAAATAGGGAAATATATATTTAATAAAACTAAATTAGCACTATTTAATCCACTACTTATAGGAACAATTATAGTTATGGGATTTTTAAATTATTTTAAAGTACCAGTTAGCAATTATATGGTTGGAGGAGATCTGATACTATTCTTTTTAGCACCTGCAACAGTTGTACTTGCTGTGCCACTATATAGACAGTTAAATCTTTTGAAAAAGAATTTTCTGCCTATAATGGTTGGAGGGGTTGCAGGATCTTTAACTGCTATAATCTCAGTAGTTGTTTTAGGTAAAATTATGGGAATAGATCAAAAATTACTACTGTCTTTTATGCCGAAATCTATAACAACTCCTATAGGGATTGAACTTTCTACTTTATTAGGGGGGATTCCATCAATAACAGTATTTGCTATTATAGTTACAGGAATAATAGGGAATGTGTCAGCACCATATGTGTGTTCTCTTTGTAGAATAAAACATCCAGTGGCAAAGGGAATAGGAATAGGGATATCAAGTCATGCTGTTGGAACAAGTAGAGCGATAGAGATGGGAGAGGTAGAAGGGGCAATGAGTGCTCTTTCAATAGTTATAGCTGGAATTTTAACTATAGCAATAGCTCCTTTAGTTAGGGCAATATTCTTTTAAAAATAAAAACTATAATATATCTAACTAAGCTCAGTTATCTAGCACATCCCTAGGTTTTGACAAAGTACCTTTGGATTTAGCGATTATTAGTCAATTTTAGTTATCTCTATTTTTTTTTAACATCAATTTGACTCCATGTCAGTGAATAAAGAATCCCTATGGCTCATTCCGTTGAAAATGCAAAACTCACTCGCAAGCTCGCTCAAACACGTTGCATTTTCTTAACTGCATTTCGCTGAGGGATTCTAATATTCACCTCCAAATTACGTCAACTTGATGTTAGGGATAATCTATTTTTACTTTAATTAATTAGAACGATAAATTATAGTTTAAAAGCAATTAAAAAAGCCTTGTTAAAATTTTTTAACAGGGCTTTTAATAATAACTTATAATAATTCCATTCCAGTTTTTACTTTAGTTAAAATTTCTTCAGAAAATAAATTTTCTGCTAATTTTAAAGCAAAGTCTAAAGAGTGTCCAGCTCCAACACCAGTTATGATTTTTTCATCTTGAACAACATCTTTATCTTGGTAATTATATTTTGACATAGTATCTTTAATAGAAGTATGGCAAGTTACCATTTTTCCCTCTCCAATACCATTACAAGCTAGTACAGAAGGTGCTCCACATATAGCTCCTATATATTTCCCTTCCTTTGCATAAAATTTAACAAGTTCTCCTACATTAGAGTCTTTTCCAAGATTTTCATATCCTGGGTATCCTCCTGGTAGAATTAACATATCTCCATCATGTAAGTTACTTTCTTTTAAAATTAAATCACTTTTTACAGTTACCTTTTGAGCAGAAGTAACAAAACTATCCTCAGATATAGAAACAGTTTTTACATCAGCTCCACATCTTCTTAATACATCAACAGGGGTAAGAGCTTCAATAAGTTCAAAACCTTCAGCTAATAAAACATAAACTTTTTTCATATTTTAACCTCCTGATTAGACAGATTACTATTTTTCTACAGTGATTTTTCCTTTATTGATTAGAGAAAGAACAAATTGGTGAGCATCTACAACAGCATTACAATAAGCTGATTTTGTTTCTCCTTCAAAGAAAGCATTAAGTAATACTTGTTGTTGTTCAGCAATATTTCTTTTTAACTCTTCAACAGTTAACATTCCAGATTTATATTCCTCTACAAGAGCCTCATAGATGTTATCAAAAGTAGCATCATATAGGTCCTCTTCCCAAGTTTCAATAATTGACATTTAATTTCACCTCTTTATAATATTTATTATTATTTTTATAACAGATAAATATTAACATTTCTTACAAAAAATGTCAACTTTATAGTAAAGATAATTTCTAAAACTAGATAGGGTTAAATAGTTAAAATTTAACCTAACGGGCAAGAAGTCACCCACTTCTATAAGTGGTGTGATGAATTGCCTATTTTTTTAGAAAAATTTTGAGTAATTATGATATAATATTAGTGTAAAATAGTGTGAGGAGGTGGACTGATGAAACAACTAAAAGCATATAAATTTAGAATTTATCCAAGCGAAGAACAAAAGATATTTTTTAGTAAAACTTTTGGTTGTGTTCGTCTTGTCTATAATC
>OGXP01001012.1_pt1 | contig 26575 bp, 26 predicted proteins | sample 1576351 | NCBI WGS metagenome assembly OGXP01 (sample SAMEA3541517, study PRJEB24748) | human gut metagenome | biome: human gut; feature: human-associated habitat; material: faeces | place: China | collected 2012
ATATAAAATATTAAAAATTTTTTATATAAAGTCAATTTATAATTTCCTTAGAAATTAAAAACTGCACTATATCTTAAACATTTAAGATTTTTAGTGCAGCTAGAATTTTAATAAAGAATTCCAAGTTTCTCTTTTAAGGCTGTTGTTAAAACTGCTGAACAGTTTATTTTTTTCTCTTTTACTATATCATTAAGCCATCTTGGAATTGTTACATTTTTTCTCTCCATTTCATTTTTATACTCATCTCTATAAGTAGCCATATAAACCTCTACTAATTGAATAAAATCTCCATTTTCTAATTCAGTGGTATCAGTATATGGAATTGTAGGTTTAGGTATTTCTTCCTTTTCCTCTTCCAAACAGCTTAAATATATTCCTAGACAATCTTTTGCCATAAACAGAGCATCTTCTAAATCTTCTCCTTGAGTATTTGCCATTGGTAAATCTGGAAATTCTATCCAGTATCCACCTTCTTCTGCCACATGAAATATTGCGGGATAAATATATTTATCTTTCATATCAATATCCTCCTTACATTTAAGAGAAACTAGAGCTATTTAGCTCTACCTTCCTTAAAAATTTTATTGTACAACCCTTTACCAATATCTTTATTATGCTTCGGAACAGGCAAGGCTTTCCCATTCTTAGTATAAATATAATAACTGCCTTTAGTTCTACAATATTCCCAACCATTTTCTTTTAATAGTTGAACGAGGTCTTTAAAGTTTGAACCTATGGTATCACCTCAATTATATTATACACACTAAAAATGTGTATGTTAATGATTGAATTATATTATATATTTTAAAAAATTAATAAAAATATTATCTTTTCAAGATTCTTTTACTTATATTCAAATTTTCTCTAATATTTTTTAGTTGTCTTAGGGTATAGCTCAAAAATATGATATCGTTTGTATTGAAAAAGAGATTATTCCATAAATGTAAATTGAAATATAAATTAATAAAATCTATTGCTGATTGTTTTTCTTGTAAAATTCTGTTATACTATAAAAAATAGGTAGATTTTACCTTTCAGGTAATTTTTCTTGTAAATTAGGAGGTAAAAATGGTGACTTTAAAAAACCTCTCAGAAATAACAGGTTATTCTATAGCCACTATTTCAAGAGTTTTAAATAACGATAAAACTTTGAGGGCAAGCGAAGAAACTAAAAAAATAATAAAAACAGTAGCAAAAACTTCAGGATATAAAACTCTTCAAAGTAAGAAAAATAAACAAAAAATTAAATCTTCTTTATATAATAGATGTTGTCTTGGAATTGTTGAACCTTCTAATATACAAGAACATATTCAAGACCCTTATTACTTATATTTAAAAGGATTTGTAGAGCAAGAATGTTTTAATAAGAAAATTGAAACTGTAAAAATCCAATATAACACAAAGAGCAAAAAGTATAATTTTTTTCCAAATAAAAAAGTTGATGGAATTATTACAATAGGTCATTTTTCTGTAAAAGAAATTGATGATATGAAAAAAATTACAAAAAATATTGTCTTTCTTGACTGTGCACCTCACGATGGTAATTATTCTAGTGTTATTGTAGATCTTAAACTTGGACTAAAAAGAGGAGTAGATTATTTAATTAGTTGTGGTCATAAAAATATCTGCTTTGCAGGACCTAAAACTGCTCCAAATATTTTTAAAGAATTAGAACTTGAAATAAAAAGAGTTGCTTTTTTAGAGTATATAAAAGAAAAAAATATTTCTGAAAATTGCTCTTTACTTGAATGTGAACGTTCAACAGAAAGTGCTTATGAGAATACTAAACTTTTTATAGAAAAAAATATAAAAAATCTTCCTACTGTTTTTTTAGCAGTAAATGAAAGTGTTGCTTTAGGGATTTTGAATGCACTTAAGGAAAAGAATATTAAAGTTCCTGAAGAAATAAGTATTTTAAGTTATAATAACACTATTTTTTCAGCTTTTATAACCCCACCTCTTTCAAGCATAAGTATAGACAGTGAGTATATGGCCCAAACAGCTGTAGAACTTACAGTAAAGCAAGCTAAGACAAAATTATTTCATCCTGTACAAATTCTTACTTTTCCATATATAACAGAAAAACAAAGTATAAAAAAATTAAATAAATTCTAAAAAAGAACTGCCTTTAGGCAGTCCTTTTTTAGGTATATTAATTTTAGCTTAGGTGGCAATATATTTTAGCCATATATTCCTGTGTAAGAATATATTTCTTTTTATAAATCATATAGCTTACAGCTATAAATATCATTGGAATTATACACATTATTAAACGAAGAACAAATATAGTTTCTGCTCCCTGCACAGCATTTGGAACATAACCTGTTAAATCTAAAACAAACCCCACAAGCAGAGCTCCCAATGCCCCCGTAAATTTTGTAAGAAGAGTCTGGGCTGAAAATATTATTGTCTCACTACGTTTTTTTAATTTATATTCTCCATAATCAACAACATCTGCAAGAGTAACTGTTATTATTCCAAGAAGAACTCCCGCCCCGAATTTTATCAATGCTCCAGAAAGTGCTGTCATAACACTGTTCTGTGGACATAAAATTCCTGTTAGCAATAAAACTGCAAAACCTACTATCTGAACAAGTGCTGAATAAAAATATATTTTCTTTCTTGTAGTCACAGCCGCCATTTTAGGAAACAAGAATAATCCTGCAACTTCTGCCAAACTTGCAAATGACATAAATACTCCGAACATTCCCTTACTTCCACAAGCATATAAGAAATAATAAACGGCCACGGTAAACATTAAAGACATTGAAACATTGTAAGTTAAGCTCACTCCTATTGTAACTAAAAACTGGTCATTTTTCTTTATTAAATCTTTCATTTTTTTGAAAGTTAATTTTTCTTGATTGTGTTCTGTTGAAAGTGAAGCAACCTTATCCGGAGTTTTTACATTGGCAACTGTAATTGCTATTGTAACAAGGAAAACTATTGAAATTGTATAAGCAAATCTTGAATATCCAAGTCCTGTATTCCCGCCTCCTAAAAAATCTATAATCTGAATTCCAAATCCTCCAATTATAAGAGTATTTGCAACAGAAGCAAATATTCTCGGAAGAACAGATATTCTTTCACGTTCTTTTTTATCTTTTGAAAAATTTGGAATCATTGCCCAATAAGGAATATCCATAAGAGTATAAGTCATTCCCCAAAGGACATAAGAAACTGCAACATATGTATACAAAGCAGCTCCAGTAAATCCAAAATCAGTAAACATGAGAGCAAGAACTATTCCATTTGAAACTGTTCCTATAACAAGCCATGTCCTAAATTTTCCAAATTTGTTTTTTGTATTATCAACAATCACACCGCACATTAAATCATTTATAGCATCCCAAAATCTTGCCACGAAGAAAACAATACCTATAAAACTCCCACTTACTCCTAAAACATCTGTAAAATAAATCATTGCAAATGTTGCTGTTATTCCATAAACCAAATCTTTACCTAATGCACCAAATGCAAAAGAATATCTTTCTTTAGATGATATTTTTTCAACTACCTGTTCCATTATTCTTCTCCTCCTGCTTTTGTTATATAAAACGAATATTCATAATCTACATTCGAAGGGATGCAAAATTCTTCTAAAACCGGAGCTCCCCAGCTGTCGTCTCCTCCAACTCCCATTTGTTTCATTATTATTGTAGCATAAGTATAATTTTGTTCTGGAAGTTCAAATTGATGTCCAGCCTGCTCTAATTCAAGGAAACTGTATGGAAGTACACTTAATTCAAAATTTTCTCTATCTCTTTTGAATTTTATTCCTTCATTTTCAGATGATTTTATTTCTGCCCATCTTACATCTGTTCTTCCACCACATTCCTGCGGAGTAAGATAAGGAGTTAAATTATCTTTTACATTTTTTTCATAAACATCTAATCTTGCCCCTATATTACGGTCAATATAATTTTCTTCTGCTCCTCTTCCAAAATATTTAAACTTATCATATTCTTTATTAAATTTGAATCTCATTCCAAAAAGCGGAAGTTCCGGAAGTCCCTCTTTTCCATTATATTTTAATGTTACTTTTATTTCACCTGTGTTTTCAACTTTATAAATTACATTTACCTCTGTTTTAGGTACAACAGGAAGCTCGTGAACATATGATACTTCTGCCCATTTTTTATTTTCATCTATTTTTAGTTCAGCGTGATGAAGTTTTTGGAAAACAGATGCTCCAAGCCACATTGCACATTCATAAGGGTGTAAATATCCTCTATCATTATCTGTTGATGCTCTCCAGAATACCGGCTGAGGTCTTTCTGCTATAAGTTCTTTTTCATCTAAAATAAGTGAAACAAGTCCTCTATCTCTACTGAAAAGAGCTTTTGTTTTTCCGGTATAAATACCTATATTTCCATCTCCCTCTATAATTTTTATTTCATTTTCATCTTTTTCTATTTTTTCTTTTCTTTCAATAGTCTCCTGTCCATAAGCAATTTCAAATCCTGCAGAAGCCCATAGCTCATCTTTTTTCAGTACCATTGAAATATTTTTTGTATATGTTCTTTCTGATTTTTCCCAAGGAATTTCAACTTCTTTTATCTCTCCCGGTTCACACACAATTTCAAATTGTCCCAACTGAAGCATATTTTCTTCTTCCTTGATACTGTAAATAAATTTATAATTTGATAAATTATCAAAAAGAGATTTGTTTCTTATTAAACATCCTCTCTCTGTTAGTTTTATTTCAACATTCTGATAAAGATATTTTATTTCTTGAGCTTTAGGAGTTACTGTCCTGTCTGCAAATACAATTCCATTCCCGCAGAAATTATAATCTGTAGGTCTTTCCATAAAATCTCCACCATAATAAAGAACTTCTTTCCCGTCTCTTTTTACTTTTACAGCTTGATCAATATAATCCCAAATAAAACCGCCTTGATATTTTTCATATCTGTCTTCAAGCTCTGTGTATTTCATAAATCCACCGCATGAATTTCCCATTGCGTGCATATATTCACAGCTTATATATGGTTTTTCAGGATTAGTTCTTAAATATTCTTCTATATCTCTTGCTTTTGCATACATTCTTGTTTCTATATCAGAGCAGTTTTCATATTCTCTATTCCAATTACTTCCTTCATAATGAACTATTCTTGTTTTATCTTTTTCATGGAAATACTTTGTCATGCTTAAAATATTTTCTCCAGCATAAGATTCATTACCACAAGACCACATTAAAATAGAAGGGTGATTTTTATCTCTTTCAAACATTGACTCTGCCCTGTCAAGAACTGCCCCTTTCCATTCAGGAATACTTCCTGGAATATTCCATGATGGTTCACATAATCCCATCTTCATCCAAGAACCGTGACTTTCAAGATTTGCTTCATCTATAAGATAAATTCCATATTCATCACAAAGTTTATACCATAGTGAATCATTTGGATAATGAGAAGTTCTCACTGCATTTATATTATACTGTTTCATAAATTTTATATCCCACAGCATATCTTCTTTTGTTACCGCTCTTCCTCTTTCACAGTTAAATTCATGACGGTCGACACCTTTAAAAATTATTCTTTTTCCGTTCAATTTCATAAGACCATCTTTAAGTTCAAATTTTCTTATTCCTGTTTTTAAAGAAACAACTTCTTTTATATTTCCGTTTTCATCTTTTAATATAAAATATAAAGTGTAAAGATTTGGTTTTTCTGCACTCCAAAGTTCTGCATTTTCTATTTCAAAATCTATGGTAAAATTTTCTTTAAGTTCATATTCTTTTGTCTTAAACAATTCTGTATTTTGAGGATTTACAACTTTTACTGAAATAGTTCCTTTTTTATTTTCAAGAAGTTTTATATGAGCTTCTATTTTTGCATTTTCATATTTTTTATCCAAATCTGTTTTTACAAAAATATCTTTCACATGAATTTCTGGAACAGCATATAAAAACACTTCTCTAAATATTCCTGAAAATCTCCAGAAGTCTTGGTCTTCAAGCCATGAAGCACTACTTCTTTTATATACTTCTACTGCAACTTTATTCTGCCCGTCTTTTAAAAACTCTGTTACTTCAAATTCAGATGGAGTGAATGAATCTTCACTATACCCAACAAATTTTCCATTTACCCACACATAAAAAGCTGTTTCAACTCCCTGAAAAGAAAGAAAAACTTTCTTATTTTTTAACTTTTCATCAAGTTCAAAATATTTTACATAGCTTCCCACAGGATTATATTCTTTTGAAATATAAGGTGGTCTCAAATTTTCACGTCCATCCCAAGGGTACATTACATTTATATATTGCATCTGGTCAAATCCTTGAATTTGAATATGCCCTGGAACTTCTATTTCTGAAAATTTTGAGCAGTCAAAATCCTCTTTATAAAAATCTTTTTCCCTCTTATCTTGATTTTCTGCATAAGAAAATTTCCACATACCATTTAAACTTTGTTTTAATTTTATTTCATCTAGTTCTTCAGCTTCTTGTAAAGTTTCAAAATACATATGATCTGAATGAGCATCTATTCTATTCACTCTGAATATTTCTGGATTTTCCAACCATTCATTTTTAGGTACTTTTATATTCATTTTTTTCTCCTTATGTCTTTTTTTAGATTATTTGTTTTTATTAAACATCACTTTTTATTTTTTTCATTATACATTATTATTTTTTATTCATCAATTATTTTTTTTATTTTTTAACCAAAAATTTTATCTTTAAATAAATATTTAAAATATTTTATATAAAAATTAAAAATAAATTTTTTTTATATTTTTATCGTATTTTTTTACCAAATATTTAACTTGATGAGTAAGAAAGCTTTCCTCTTCTATAAATGATGCGATGAATTTCTTAATTTTCTAGTATGATATACTAATATTGGTATAAAGTTATTGGGATATAGGGGACTGATAAAACAGCTAAAAACATATAAATTTAGAATTTATATAAGAGATGAACAAAAATATTTTTTATCAAAACTTTTGTCTGTATTTGTATTAGTTACAAACTTATACTAAACAACAAAATAAAAGTACGTGAATAAAGTAAGAATAACCCAGATAAAAAAATAAAATATCCTACTTCTATAAAATAAAAAAAAGGCTACAATAAATATTGCAACCTATCATGTAAAAAAACTGTAAACCAAATTTATCTTATCTACAGTCCAAAATCCGTTTTTATTAATTCGAGGGTGTGAAAAAAATGTTGATAATTAAGTTGAGTACTTGACAGGGTACAGATCAAACACATTAATTTATACCTGTCAATTTTAGAATTCATCCCATCCTTCAACTGATGAACTCATATTATAACTTGTTACTGTTCCTTCAAAGAAATTTGCCTTTACATTTCCCTCACCCTCTGTATCAGCAAATTTTGACAGATGTTTATATGGATTTCTATCAAATCCATCATATAAAGGTTTTAATCCAATTGATCTCAATCTTTCATTAGCCAACCACTTTGTATAAGCCTCTGTACTCTCTTTTGTAACTCCTAAGACCCTATCTCCTATTATATGATTAGTCCAGTTTATCTCTTGCTCCACAGCCTTTTTAAACATCTCATATATTATATTTTCATCAAAGAAGTTAGAATTTTCATTTCTTATCTCCCTCAACATATTTTGAAATAAAACTACATGAGATAGCTCATCTCTATTGATAAGCCTTATAATATCTGAAGTTCCCATCATTCTATTTCTACTAGCTAGAAGATAGAAAAAATTAAACCCATTATAAAAATAGATAGCCTCTAAAAGATAATCTGCTATTATTACTCTAGCGAAATTCTCATCATTTGGAGTTTCTAAAAACTTTTGATATATCTCTGCTATATAACTATTTCTCTCAAAAAGTACCTTATCTTCTCTCCACTTATCATAGATAGAGTTTCTTGTCTCCTTAGGTAAAATAGATTCTATTATATATTGATAAGATTGAGAGTGTATAGCCTCTTGGAAAGTTTGAATAGATAGCACTAGATTTACTTCTGGAGCTGTAATATAGTCTGAAATATTTGGGATATTATTTGTTTGAATACTATCTAAGAAAATTAAAAATGATAGAATACCATCATAAGCCTCTTTCTCAGCCTCTGTAAGGTTGCTATAATCGTTTTTATCTTGTGTTAGGTCTATTTTCTCAGGTATCCAGAAATTTCCCATCATAGTCCTGTATAATTGATTTCCCCATTGATACTTTACATTGTTCAAATTAAATAGATTTGTAGTATCACCTTTTATAATTTTTCTCTGTATCAATGAGTCATCTCCCAAGGGATTAAAAAGTTTTTTTCTATCCACTACAACTTTCACACTCCTCTTTCTCATTCATTATATTTGTACTTTTTTGAATAGTTCTTATATAATAAACTGATTTACAACCCTCTTTCCATGCTGTCATAAGGGTATCATAAATATCCTTTGCTCTTATATTTTTATTAAGATCAAAAATAAGCTCCATAGATACCCCTTGAGTTGTCCACTTTCCTATTATTCCCATTATTTTTACATAAGTTTGAGGATCTACATTTTTAAATTCAGGATAGAACCAAGATCTATCTTTTAGATATTTTACTACTCTAGGAACTGCTCCCTTTTGATTTTTTTCTATGTAAAATCTTGAAAAAGTAGGATTAACTGAGGCTGTTGAACCCATTAAAAGAGATGTTGAAGTATTTGGAGCTACTGCTGTAAGCTCTCCATTTCTAATACCATTTTCTCTTACAAGCTCAAAGACCTCTTTCCATTTTTGAGAATATTTAGAGTTTTCTAAATACCAATTCTCATCTTTTTGGAAAAACACTCCCTTATCCCATTGTGAACCTTTAAACATAGAATAACTTCCTCTCTCTTTAGCTAATAAAGTTGAAGCTTTTAAAGAATAAAGTGCTATCTCTTCAAAAAGCTCATCTATCTCAGAAAGTGAATCTTCATATATCATATACTCTCTAGCTAAATAATCAGCTAATCCCATTGTTCCAACTCCAATAGCTCTATATTTTTTATTGTGTTTATCAGATTCCTTTATTGGAGTTTTAGTCAGATCAATAGTGTTATCTAAAATTCTTACAGCTATACTGACATTTTTTCCCAGCTCTTCTCTTTCAATCTCTGCTAAATTTAAAGATACTAAGTTACAAGTGTGAACCTCTCCTAAATTTACCTTTCGAACTCCACTATTTTCATCTATGCTTTCTTTAAAATCTCTACTAGGTGAAAAATTTGAAAAACTTTCCATACAAAGATTTCCGTTCCCTATCATTCCAACATGGTTATTATGATTCATCAAATTTGCTCTGTCTTTGAAGAAAATATATGGCATTCCAGTTTCTATCTGAGTTTTCATTATCTCTTTAAAAAGCTCTCTAGCTTTTACAACTTTTTTTAAAGTTATATCTCTATCTTTTTCAATCTCTAAATATTTTTTCTCAAACTCTTTTCCGTAAAGCTCACACAGTTCTACACCATATTTCATTCTTATCTCATATGGGTCTAATAGAGTCCATTCAAGATTTTTCTCCACTCTCTCCATAAAAAGATCTGATACAACTACTTGAGGATAGATATCATAAGCTTTTCCCCTCTGATCCCCATTCTCTGTTTGTAACTCTAAAAAACTCTCTATATCCAAATGCCAAGAATCAAGAGCAACTGTAACAGCCCCTGCTCTTCTTCCCTGTTGATTCACTGCTACTGCTGTATCATTAATTATTTTTATCCATGGTATCACCCCACCACTTGCATTGTGATAGCCATTTACCATTGAGTTTTTAGCTCTTATTCTTGAGATATTTAGCCCTGCTCCACCACCATTTTTACTTATTTTAGCAATAGTATCTATATTGTAGAAAATAGATTCTATATTATCATCCATAGCAGTTATAAAACATGATGATAAGTTACCATTAGGTACTCTCAAATTAGCTAATATTGGAGTTGCTAGAGAGATCTTTTTCAAAGAAAGAGCATTGTAAAAGTTTTTAGCTACAAAAACTCTATTATCTTCATTTATAGCTAAAAGCATAGCTATACACATAAATACCTCTTGAGGAAGTTCAAAAATCTTTCCATCATACTTTAACAAATATCTATTTACAAACATATTCGCCCCTGCATAATCATAGATCATATCCCTTGAGATATCTATCTCTTTTTCTAACTCCCTTATCTCCTCTTCTCCATACTCTTTTAATCTACTATCATAAACTCCTAATTCCACCATCTTTTTTATAGTTTCATAGAAATTTCCATAAGAAAAACCACGATTTTTTAAAACTTCATTTTGTGTTTTTCTCATCAATAATTTTCCTGCTAAATATGTCCAATCACTTTCTTCAAAACTTGTCATAGACACAGCATAATTTATTAAAATATCTTGAAGTTTTTCACTTGAAATATCTTGTGAATAGATAGAATCAAGATAATTTTCAAAACTTTGCAGATCTATTTCCAATCCTTCACAAATTTTTATTATCTCAGATCTCTCCATCTTATAAAACCTCTAAAAACTTTTCCATAGTATAGAAGTTCCCATCTTTTTCCACTACTGGAGCACTCATTATTCTAGCTTTACTTGCTACCATCATCAATGTTTTTAGATCTTGAATATACTCATACTCTACACCTTTATTATTTAAAATCCCTTTTAGATTCTCACATTTGCTACATCCTTCTTTTCCATATACTTTTATCATTTTCTTCCTCCATTACACAATATATCGTATTAATTTTTATTTTATCAACTACATATAGAGTATTATGACATATTTACTCATATATTTCAAATATTTTTATAAAAATTTTTCTTAAACAAAAAGAGGTCGCAAGAAAAATCTTGCAACCTCTAATTTTTAAACTTTATTAACTATCCTTCAATTTGGATATATTTTTTCTCTTCTACTTTTTCTTCAGCAGCTTTTTTAGGAACTTCTAATTTTAAGATACCATTTTCAAATTTTCCTTTGATATCTTCTTCTTTTAGATTTTCTCCTACATAGAAACTTCTTGTACAATGTCCAGAATATCTTTCTTTTCTAATGTATTTTCCTTCTTTATCCTTTTCATCTTTATTTTCATTGTGAGTAGCTTCAATAATTAGATATCCATTGTTTACTTCAGCTTTTATCTCATCTTTGGCAAATCCTGGAAGTTCAACTTCTAGAAGATAACTATTTTCCAATTCTTTAATATCTGATTTCATCATAACATTTCTATTTTTTCCTCCAAAGTCCATTAAGAAATCATCATTAAAGAAATCATCCATAAATCCTTTTTTAAAAATACTTGGTAACATATAACATCACTCCTTATTATGTGCATCTTTATGCTCTCTCGAGTATTGATGTATCTTATATTTCCTTCATCTTCATAATTTTATTATACACCTTTTATTAGCAATGTCAATAGATGAGTGCTAATTTTTTTAATATTTTTTTGTATCTACTCAGCTGATCAAATTCTATAAAAAATTAGCTAGCTTAAAGTTTGATTTTCATGATACTAGGTTATCTTTTAAAGATTAATTTTCAAAACTTATATTTTTAATATCAACTAGCCTTCATACTAAAGAATAAAGAATCCCTAGGCTTATTCCGTTGAAAATGCAAAACTCGGCTTCGCCTCAAACACGTTGCATTTTCTTAACTTCATTTCGCTGAGGGATTCTAATATTCTCTAGTGAATTACGGCTTTAGTTGATATTAGGATAAAATTTTGATTTTTATATATTTTATATGTAATAGGTGAGTAGTTACATTTTTTTAATATTTTTTTATTATTTTAATTTGCTGTCTAATTTAAAGAACCATATTTGACTTTCTCTCTCTGCTTTGCTATTTTGTTCCATTCCTATTTTAACTTTTTTAGCCTCTTTTCCTTTATAGAAAAACTCTTTCTTATCTTTATCATAGCTATAATCTTCTACACTTGAATCTTTATTCTCTAAATCCTCAATTTTTGTTTGAATCCCAAAATCATTATCATTTACAACTACTATTGTTTTTCCATCTGGAAGAAGAGTAAGTCCCTCTGCCTTTTCTATATTCCAACCATATTTTCTCAAATCAATTAAAAGCTCTTTTTTCACTGGTTTTAAATCTTTTAATCTACCATATTCAAGATCTCCATTATTTTCTATCTCATCAGCACCCTTTATATCTATCATATAGATTAAATTTTGCATCTCTCCATTTTGTTTTCCTTGCTCTATTATTAAAAATTTACCATTTCCTATTGAACAAATATCCCCTATTTTTGCATTTCCAAAATGCTTATAATTTTTATCTACTGGATAAGCATACATTGTTGTTACCTTTGTTTCAGGATTAAACCTAACTATTCTTGTGTACTCCGCACTTTTCTTTGTTTTTCCCTCTATGTCTAATGGACTTTGTACTGTTGCATATACATCTCCATTTTCATCTATTGTCAACCCTTCAAATCCTCTATTTGGAACTCTATATTTTAATATTTCTGGTAATCCCTCTTTAGGACCATATTTTTCAACTATTCTTCCATCTTTAGTTGCCTTTGCTATAAAAGGTCCATACTCATCACATAACCAAAAGTTACCATCTTTATCAACTGCTATTCCCTCTGTATCAAGTCCATCAAAATCATTACTCAATCTGCTCATATCAAAATTTAGAGCCTTTTCTCCTGTTGATCCTACAATACCTTCTGGAATAACTCTTCCAGAAATTTTTTCATCTCCATAATTTTTTAAAGGGATACTATCTACTATCTTAGCACCATCTTTTTTTACTTTTATAACTCCTATACTTGGAGTAAAATTAGGAACTGGGAAAAATTTACCTGGGTACTCTTTTCCATCTTCAATATATTTAGGAGTATCTGCATTAGGTCCTCTATCTGTTACAGCATAGAATTCAAGATTTCCATCTTTATCTTCACCTTTAAAAGTTAAAGCTGAACCATATCCTGGATTTATTCCTGTAAGAAACTCTCTCTCTTTTCCCTCATAGTTGATCTTATAATTTCCTGCATCAACGATATATTGTTTTATTCCTACTACATCTGCATAAAGCATTGAACTTGCTATTAAACTTAAAAAAATAATTTTTTTCATAATCTTTCACCTCTTAACTTTATAATATAAACTTAAGTTAAAATCTATATTTATTTAAAGTAAAAAAAGTGTAAAGAATAGAAAAAGAGACTTGAAATTTCAAGTCTCTCGTATCAATTATAATAATTTTTCTGCTAAACGAACCTTAGTTAATGCTGCATTTAGATTTTTTTCAGTCATAAGGATATCTTTATCCTCTTTTAACTTCTCTAATTTTGCTTTAGCCTCTTCAGCTTCTTTTCTAGCTCTTTCCAAATCAATTAATTCAGATGCCATAGCTTCATCAGCTAAAATAGTTACATTATTATTAGAGATCTCTAAAAATCCTCCTGAAACAAAATAACTTTTTTCAGTTCCATTTAATCTTATCATCATCTCTCCAATAGCAAGCTCAGCTACAAATGGTGAGTGGTTAGGTAAAACTCCCATATCCCCTTCCGTAGTTCTTACTAATAGGAAATCAGCCTCTTGCTCAAGAACTTTTTCTTGATAAGTTACAACCTTTACATTAAAAGTGGCCATTATTATTCATCCCCTTTCATAAGGTCTCTTCCTTTTGCTACTGCCTCCTCGATAGTTCCTACATAAAGGAATGCTTGTTCAGGGATGTTATCATGTTTTCCTTCAAGTATCTCTTTAAATCCTCTAATAGTATCTTTTACTGATACATATTTTCCTTCCATTCCTGTAAATTGCTCAGCAACTGAGAATGGTTGAGAGAAGAATCTTTGAATTTTTCTTGCTCTTGATACAGTTAATTTATCTTCGTCAGATAATTCATCCATACCTAGAATTGCAATGATATCTTGAAGTTCTTTATATCTTTGTAGTACAGCTTGAACCTCTCTGGCAACTGCATAATGTTCTTTTCCAACTACATCAGCTGATAGAGCTTTAGAAGTTGAATCTAGTGGGTCAACTGCTGGATAGATTCCTAGAGATGCTATATTTCTTGATAGAACTGTTGTAGCATCTAGGTGAGAGAATGTTGTTGCTGGTGCAGGGTCAGTAAGGTCATCGGCTGGTACGTATACAGCTTGTACTGATGTTATTGATCCTGATTTAGTAGATGTAATTCTCTCTTGAAGAGTACCCATTTCTGTAGCAAGGTTTGGTTGGTATCCAACTGCTGAAGGCATTCTTCCTAGTAGAGCTGATACTTCAGATCCTGCTTGAGTAAATCTGAATATGTTGTCTATAAATAGAAGAACGTCTTGTCCCTCTTTATCTCTAAAGTTTTCTGCAACAGTAAGTCCAGTAAGAGCAACTCTAAGTCTTGCTCCAGGTGGCTCGTTCATTTGTCCATAAACTAGAGAAGTTTTAGATAAAACTCCTGATTCAGTCATTTCATCATAAAGGTCTCTTCCTTCTCTTGTTCTTTCTCCTACTCCTGCAAATACTGAAAGTCCTCCATGTCCCTTAGCAATGTTATTGATAAGCTCCATGATAAGAACTGTCTTTCCAACTCCAGCTCCTCCGAACAGACCAATTTTTCCCCCTTTGATATATGGAGCAAGAAGGTCAATTACCTTTATTCCTGTTTCAAATATCTCAGTTTCTGTTTCTTGTTCTTCAAAGCTTGGTGCATCTCTATGGATTGGAAGATATTCATCTGTTTCAATAGCTCCACCATCATCAACTGGTTGTCCTAAAACGTTTAATATTCTTCCTAATACTGCTTTCCCTACTGGAACTTTAATAGGTGCTCCAGTGTCGATTACTTCCATACCTCTTTGTAGACCATCAGTAGAGTCCATTGCTACTGCTCTGATTACATTATTTCCCAAATGCTGTTGAACTTCTAGTACAAGTTCTTTATCTTCTACCTTTACTTTTAAGGCATTATATATATTAGGCAGCTGGTCTTTAAATGCTACGTCTACAACGGCACTGATAATCTGTGTTATAGTTCCTTTGTTTTCCACGCTATTGCCTCCTTATTTTTAATTTAAAGCTGATGCTCCACCAACTATTTCAGTTATTTCTTGAGTAATAGCTGATTGTCTTTCTCTATTGTATTTCAGATTAAGCTCTGTCATCATCTCTTCTGCGTTATCTGTTGCATTCTTCATCGAATTTTTTCTAGCTGAATGTTCACTAGCAGTGTTGTTCAATAGAGCTTGATAAATCTCTACATTCAAATATTTAGGAAGTAATGCAGATAGTATTGTTTCTGCATCTGGTTCAAAAATATATGCTGTATTCTCTGTAGCTTCTACTCTTTCGATTGGGATAAGTTTTCTTACTTTAAGATCACTTCTCAAAGCAGAGATAAATTTATTATAGATCATATACACTTCATCAAATATTCCATTGTAGTAATATTCAACTATATTTTCACTTATCTCTTTTGCCTTTTCTCCCATTGTTTCAGGGATTAATTGAATATAGCTTGCTTTTAAGTCGTACTTTCTCTTAGTACAATACTCTCTTCCCTTTCTTCCTATAGCAATTACTGAAACTTGTTTTCCACTATTTTCTTTCATAATCTTTTCAAGTTCTTTCAATGTGCTATTGTTAAAACTTCCACATAGTCCTCTATCAGAAGTCATAACAATAACACCTATTTTCTTCACTTCATCTCTTCCATCAAAAAGTGGATGTTTTTCGCTTTTTACCCCAGCAGCTATATTAGTTAGAATATTTTGAATACTCTCTGCATAAGGTCTTGATTTAGCTACAAGTGCTGAAAATCTCTTAAATTTTGTAGTAGAAACAATTTCCATAGCTTTAGTTATCTGGTGAGTAGACTGAACACTTTTTATTCTATTTCTTATCTCTTTAGCTCCAGCCATTTTCCCACCTCTCTCTAGTTAAAATTTTTCTTAAATGAATTGATAGCATCTCCAAGTTTTGCTTCTAATTCTTTACTTAAAGCTTTTTGTTCTCTAATTTCTTTTAAGATATCTGTTGTATTTCTTAATTCTGTAAGAAGTTCTGTTTCAAATCTTTTTACATCATCTACTGCTATTGAATCTAAGTATCCATTGATAACAGCAAAGAATGCAACTACTTGTTCTTCAACTGGATAAGGATTGTATTGAGGTTGTTTTAATACCTCCATAATTCTATGTCCTCTTTCTAGTTGAGCTTTTGTAGATTTATCTAGATCTGATCCAAATTGAGCAAATGTTAATAGCTCTGTATATTGTGCTAATTCAAGTTTTACTTTAGATGCAACTTGTTTCATAGCTTTTATTTGTGCAGATCCTCCAACCCTTGATACAGATATACCTGCGTTGATAGCTGGTCTGAATCCTGAGTTAAATAGTTGTGAATCTAGGAATATTTGTCCATCTGTAATAGAAATTACGTTTGTTGGAATATAAGCAGATACGTCTCCTGCTTGTGTTTCAATTATTGGAAGAGCTGTTATTGATCCTCCACCTAATTTATCAGATAGTTTTGCTGCTCTTTCAAGTAGTCTTGAATGTAGATAGAATACGTCTCCAGGGTAAGCTTCTCTTCCAGGTGGTCTCTTAAGTAATAGAGACATCTCTCTATAAGCTACTGCATGTTTTGAAAGGTCATCATATATTATAAGAACATGTTCACCTTTGTCCATGAAATATTCTCCCATAGATACTCCTGCATATGGAGCCATATATTGTAGTGGAGCTGCTTCAGATGCTGTAGCAGCAACTATAGTAGTATATTCCATTGCCCCTGCATCTTCTAATTTTTTATAGATTTGTGCAACAGTAGATCTCTTTTGTCCTATAGCTACATAGATACATTTTACTCCTGTTCCCTTTTGATTTAGGATAGCATCAATAGCAATAGCTGTTTTTCCTGTTTGTCTATCTCCGATTATAAGTTCTCTTTGTCCTCTACCGATAGGTACCATACCATCAATAGATTTTATTCCTGTTTGTAAAGGTTCAAATACTGGTTTTCTAGAGATGATTCCTGATGCTTTTCTTTCAATCTCCATGTATTTCTCAGCTTTTATTTCCCCTTTTCCATCAATTGGTTCTCCTAGAGCATTTACTACTCTTCCAAGCATAGATTCCCCTGCTGGAACTGAAACTACTCTTCCAGTAGCTTTCACTTCATCTCCCTCTTTTATCAGAGAGAAATCTCCAAGTATAACTGCTCCTACGTTATCTTCCTCTAGGTTAAGTGCCATTCCCATTACTCCGTGAGGGAATTCAAGTAGCTCTCCTGACATTGCACTGCTAAGTCCATATATTCTAGCAATACCGTCTCCTACCTCTAGCACAGATCCTGAAGTTTTTATATCAAGGCTTTTTTTGTAATTTTCAATTTCATTCTTGATTATGCTGCTTACTTCTTCTGGCCTAATTTTCAACTGATTACACCTCCTGCTTTCCAGCCGTACTTATTTTCTTTTTAATGCATTTAACTCTTTACGTATAGATCCATCTGTTACTTGGTCTCCAATCTTAATGATTCCTCCTCCAAGTATAGATCTGTCTACTTTTATTGTAAGGTTAACATTTTTTCCAGTTTTCTTAGTTAACTTATCAATTAATTTTTGTTTTTGTTCTTCACTTGGTTCCACAGCAAAAGTTGCTTCTACATCAAGTATTTGATTTTTCTCATAGTAGATTTTTAAATATTCAGCTACTATGTTTCTTATATTTCCTATTCTTTTTTTATCAAGAATATAGAATATTGTATTTAAAGTCTCCTCATCAGCTTCTTTAAAAACTTCTGATATAACTTTTTTCTTCTCATCAATATCAATTAATGGATGAGTTATAAAAGTTTTAAACTCATTATCGTTTTTATAAAGCTCCATAAGAGTATTTAGATTTTCATATATACTTTTTATTTTATCAGCAGATTCAGCGATTTCATAGATAGCCTCAGCATATCTTCTTCCTACTTGGTTATCTATCATCTTTCTTCCCCTACCTCTTCAATAAATTCATCTATTAAGGTAGACTCGATTTTTGAATCCATTTTTTGTTGTATTAATTTTTCAGCTAATTTGATTGCTAAATCTTTAACTTCCTCTTCAAGATCTTTTCTTGCATCAGCTTTCATTTTTATAGCTTCAAGCTCTGCTGATTTAAGAATTTTTTCTCTTTGATCTTTAGCCTCATTTAATATAGCTTCTCTTCTCTCGTCAGCTTTATGTTCAGCTTTCTTTAAGATCTCATTAGCTTCAACTTTAGCTTTTCTTAAAATAGTTTCTGCTTCTTTCTGAAGTTCTGCTGCTATTTTTTTATTTTCTGTAGCTTCTTGTAAATCGCTTGTTATCTTTGCTTTTCTGCTCTCTATCATTTTACCTAAAGGTTTTTTAAACCATTTATTAAACACAAAAACAAGTATAAAAAAGTTTATTATTTGCCAGAACATATTTACGTCAATCGATACTACTGGCATAAGTTGTGTCGCCAAATTTCCTACCTCCTTTCTAAATGATAATTAGTTCATTTCTCTTTTTTAAAGAAATTATCCTAACATTCCAATGAAAGGGTTTGCATAAAGTAGAATTAGAGCTATAACTAGAGAGTAAATACCTGTTGACTCTGATACTGCTTGTCCTAGGATCATTGTTGAAATGATGTTTCCTTTAGCTTCTGGTTGTCTAGCTACTGCTTCTACTGCTTTACCTGCTGCATAACCTTCTCCAATCCCTGGTCCTAATCCTGCGATCATTGCACATCCTGCACCAACTGCTGACGCTGCTAATACTATTGTTTTTGCTAATAACATTTCATTCATTTTATAACCTCCTAAAAGTTCTTAATTTCTTTTTTTAATTTTCTACATACTCACTGTCGCCTAAGGCTCCTTGAATATATACCATACTTAACATAATAAATACAAAACTTTGTACAAGTCCCATGAATAGGTCAAAGTACAGATGTAAAGGTGCTGGAATTCCCCATGGTACTGCCATATATAAAAGTCCCATGATAACTCCTCCAGCGAACATATTACCAAAAAGTCTGACAGATATGTTTACTGGTTTTGCTAATTCTCCGATTATATTTAGAGGTAGCATAACAGGTATAGGTTGTGCAAATCCTTTTAGGTAGCCTCCAATACCATTTGTTTTAATACTTGCCTTTAAGAAAGCAAATGTTGTCAATAGTGCTAGTCCAACTGTTGTGTTTAGATCAGCTGTAGGTGCTCTAAAAGCAGGTGCAAAAGAAATTGCTCCTCCATCTACTGAATACCAAGGAATTGGGAAGAATGACACTATATTTGATAAAAATATAAATAGAAAAAGTGTTGATATATATGAAAAATACTTCTTTTTCCATGAACCAAGCATCTGTTCTACAATTCCATCAAGAAATTCATAAACACTTTCTAACAGTATTTGAAGTTTCCCAGGTATAAGTTCTAACCTTTTAGTCCCACATTTAAATATAAGAAAGAGTGCTAGAATAATAAACCAAGTTGTTACAACTGTTATTGAAACAGGTAGTCCATATTGACCATTAGCCATTTCCATTGCAAAAGGTATCTTATGAAGTGCTTCTGGCAAAGGAATAAAAAATACAATTCTAGGTCCTTCTACTAGAGGTGGGGCGACGAACTCTATTGCTCCTAATCTCATCTGTTTTTACCCTCCTTTCATTCTTTATCTAAGAAACTTATCTCTAAGTCTCCCTATATTTTCAGAAAGGGTCATTAAAAGTATTATTACTTTTACATTTAATAACCCTATTGCTGAACTTAATAACATTGGCAATCCAAAAAATTTTGCCATTGCTCCAAGATATACTCCATAAACTAAATATCTCTTTGCATATCCTATAAAGCCTCTTTTACGAGAAACGGATTCTGACGCTGCTATAGATTTTATATCCATACATATCATATAAAACATGATGATAGACATTACAGACCCTGAAAACATACCTATATATACATACTCATTTTTAATTATAATTCCATAGATCAATATAATTGCAGCTGCTATTCCAGCTCTTTTAAATATGCTTTTTATCTGCTCCAACTTTATACCGCCTTATTTTTTCATTATTAACTTATATACATTATAAAATCCACTAGCTATTCCCAATAACAACAGAAAAATAAAAAGCATGGTACTTTTAAAAAAATATTTTTCTATTAACTTGTAGATAAATATGCATACAAGTATATTTCCCATTATTACAAAGCCCAAATGTCCTAATAATGCAAGATATCTAATCAAATCTTTCGTTATCCATTTCATTAATGATTCACCGTCAACATTATATAATTTTATAATTTTTATCGCTATTCGTCAACTTTTTATTTTTATGGACTTTTCTTCAATATATACAGGTCAATATTAAGCCATTTTTTTTAATAAATACACATTACGACGACCTGCTATTTCATTATTTTCAATGATCTTTATTAACTTTAACCCAGATTCTTCTATTGCCTTTTTCATTTCATCAGGAGTGAATATTTTTTTACCATAGCTTTCACATACCTTATCAAAACTTCCTTTAGAGTTTTTTATAAAATATGTTGCATCTATATAATCTATTCCTTCCTCTATTTCATGTTCCCAAATACAAGTCAGATCCTTTCTATCATCTACAAAAAGATCATTTGGAAACATCTCATTCATAAACTCTCTATCTACAATGTCAAAGATATATACTCCATTATCTTTTAAAGATCTTTCAACACTTTTAAAATGGCTAATTAACTCCTCAACTGATAATATATGGTTTACAGTATCAAAAAGCGAAACCATTATATCATATTGAAATCCAGTATTGAAATCAACCATATCTCCTAGATAAAGTCTTACATTTCTATGCCTCAATTTCTTGTCAGCTACTTTTAACATCCCTTCAGATAGATCCATTCCGTGACATTGGTAATTTTTTGCCATTCTAGTTAAAAGTTCTCCTGTTCCACAACCAATATCTAAAAGAGTTTTTCCTTCTGGCTTTCCTTCAGCTATAAGAGATTCTACAACTTTTTCCCAAGCACCATAATCTGAGTATTCCATGAATTTATCATAAATTTTTGAAAAAACTTTATACATCTTTATTCTCCCTATTTATGCTAATTCTTTTTTTACAACTTCAGCTATTTCATTTACTACTTTTTCAACCATCGCCATATCTTTTCCCTCTACCATTACTCTTACTAGAGGCTCAGTTCCAGAAGTTCTAACAAGTACTCTTCCTAATCCTTCCATCTCTTTCTCTTTTATAGCAATAAAGTCAGTTATATTTTTATTTTGATTCCAAATATTTTTATTTTTATTATCAACTACAACATTTACTAATTTTTGAGGCCAATCTTTAATATCTTTTACCATCTCATCTAGATGTTTCTTCTCATCTCTTAAAGCTTCTACAAGTTTTAATGAAGTTAATACCCCATCACCTGTTGTTGCATAATCTAGAAGAATAATGTGTCCTGATTGCTCTCCACCAATTCCAACTTCTTCAGCTATCATTTTTTCAAGTACATATCTATCTCCAACACTTGCTCTTAATAGTTGAATATCATTGTCTTTTAGATAGTTTTCAAGTCCCATATTACTCATTACAGTAGTTACAACTTTATTTCCTTTTAACTCTCCTTTTTTCTTCATTAAAAGAGCTAAAGTAGCTATTATCTTATCTCCATCTACTATATTTCCATTTCTATCTACAGCCATTAATCTGTCAGCATCTCCATCATAAGCTAATCCTAGATCAGCTTCATATCCAACAACAACCTTTGCTAAGATCTCTGGATGTGTAGATCCACATTTTACATTGATATTTGTTCCATTAGGTGCATCATTGATAACTACAACCTCTGCTCCTAGTGCTAAAAATACCTCTCTTGCTATTCTATAAGCTGATCCATTTGCAGCATCAACTATTATTTTCATTCCTGCAAAATCACCTTTTACAGAGTTTAATAGGTGATCTCTATATAGATAGTATTCATCTTCTGCATATTTAAATCTTCCAACTTTATCTCCAGCTATTGGATTTTTTGTAATCTCCTCAACAGAGTCCATTAAATTTTCAATCTCTTCCTCTACTTCATCTGGAAGTTTATATCCATTTCCTCCAAAAACTTTTAATCCATTATCTTTTGCTGGGTTATGAGAAGCTGAAATCATAATTCCTGCATCTGCTTCTTTAGCTTTTGTTATATATGCTACTGCTGGTGTAGAGATTACTCCTACAAAATCTATATCTACTCCCATAGAGTTTAATCCTGCTGTTAAAGCTGATCTTAGCATATATCCAGATCTTCTTGTGTCACTTCCCATTATTACTTTAACTTTTTTTCCGTTATTTTTATTTTTCAAATAATAACCAAGTGCATATCCTAATCTCAATGCTACATCAACTGTTAACTCTCTATTTGCTTCTCCTCTGATTCCATCAGTTCCAAAATATCTTCTCATAATTTCTTTCCTCCTCGTAAATTTAATCTCTCTCCTATAACTCCAGTAATTATCCCTGCTATAACTCCAATAATTAAAAATCCCCATACAAACATCATTATTGATTTTGAATAGATAGTTATATTTCTAAAAAGTAAAAAATACACAACTATCAATTGAATTAAATTATGTAGAAAAGCTGATAATGAACTTATTGCTAAAAGAGATAGATATTTTCTAAATCTATATAGACCTACCATAAATAAGGTAGTTACTCCCCCTGCTGATAAACTTATTATAAATCCTGGTGTGAAAAGTGTTCCTAACATAAGAGCTTGTATAAAAATTCTAAGCAGTACAACCTCTATTGCCATTTTAGAATCAAATTTTTCAAGTGCTATTAAAACTGCTATATTAGAAAGTCCTATTTTCATCCAAGGAAAAGGTTTAGGAATAAAGTTTTCAGCTAATGACAGATAAAGTGCCAATAATACTAAAGCAGTTAAATAAACCTCTCTTCTATTTTCTATTTTCATAATTACACTCTTAAAGCTGCATCCATTCCAAGTCTATCTCTATACTTTTCTAAAATAGGTTTAATCTCTATATTAACAAACTCCTCTGTTTGTTCTGGAGCAAAACCTATAAAGTTTTTAGGTGCTAATATCTCTAATAATCTTTCTTTATCTAAATTAAATCCTTTATCATTTAAGATTCTTTCTATAAGATCATTTTCTTTTCCTTCAACTTTTACCATTCTTCCAGCTTCCATAGAGTGAACTCTTATTCTTTCATGAAGTTCCTGTCTATCTCCACCATTTTTTACACATTCCATAATTATATATTCAGTTGACATAAATGGTAGTTCTGCCATTATATGTTTCTCTATCATTTTTGGATATACTACTAAACCATCTAATACATTTTTCCAGATAATTAAAATTGCATCTATTGCTAAAAATGCTTGTGGTAGAGATAATCTCTTATTTGCTGAATCATCAAGAGTTCTTTCAAACCATTGAGTTGAAGCTGTCATTGCTGTACTTTGTTGTAAAGCTATTACAAATTTAGCCAGTGATGATATTCTCTCACTTCTCATAGGATTTCTCTTATATGCCATTGCAGATGATCCAATTTGTTTCTTTTCAAATGGTTCCTCTATCTCTTTTAGATGTTGTAATAATCTTAAATCATTGGTAAACTTATGTGCAGATTGAGCTATATTAGCTAGTAAATTCATAATTTCAGAATCTACTTTTCTATCATATGTTTGTCCTGCTACTAAGAATCTCTTATCAAATCCCATTTTCTCTGTGATCTTCTCATCTAGCTCTTTTACTTTACTAAAGTCATCATTGAAAAGCTCTTTAAAACTTGCCTGAGTTCCTGTTGTCCCCTTAACTCCTCTAAATCTTAAAGTTTTTTCTCTAAACTCTAACTCTTCTAAATCTAACATTAAACTTTGTAACCAAAGTGTAGCTCTTTTTCCTACTGTTGTAAGTTGAGCTGCTTGGAAGTGTGTAAATCCCAATGTTGGTAGGTCTTTATACTCCATAGCAAATTTTGACATCTCAGCTATCACATTTACAAGTTTAGTTTTTATAATATCCAAACCATCTTTTATTTGAATAAGATCTGTATTATCTCCTACAAAGGCACTTGTTGCCCCTAGATGAATAATCGGCATAGCTTTAGGAGCTTGAGTTCCAAAAGTGTGTACATGAGCCATTACATCATGCCTAAACTCAGCTTCTTTCTTAGCTGCAAGTTCATAATCTATATTATATATATTTTCCTTCATCTCTTGAATTTGCTCATCAGTTATATTTAATCCTAACTCTTTCTCTGCTTCAGCTAATGCTACCCACAGTTTTCTCCAAGTTGAGAACTTTTTATTAGGTGAAAAGTTTTCTAACATCTCTTTTGAAGAGTATCTTTCCGCTAAAGGGTTTGAATAAATATTTTTTTCCATCTTTTACCTTCCTTTATTTAAAATTTCTAAATATTAAAACTCTTTTATCATAATATGTGCAGCTTCATTTGTATCATGGTAATAATTTTTTCTTACTCCAATTTTTTCAAATCCATTTTTTCTATAAAACTCTATAGCTGGAATATTGCTCTCTCTAACTTCTAACATTATTGGCATCTGAGCAAAGTTAAAAATATAGTTTAATAATTTATCTCCATACCCTTTTTTTCTCTGCTCCCTGTCCACAGCTATTTTCATTATTTCCCATACATCTATACTATCTAGTAGTATTACATAACCTACTATTTTTTCATCTTCATAAAGCTCAATAAACTTATATCTTTCTATCTCACTCATCTCTTCTAATTGCTTCAAAGAAAATGCAGTTACTCCAAAAATTTCATTTTCAAATTTAGCAATATCTTCAAGAGTTTTTTTATCTTTTAACTCTACTATCATCTTTCTCCTATTTTAAAAGTCCCATTTTTGTTATTGGCCAAAATCTAACAAAAGCTTTTCCTTTTATTCTATCTTCGCTTACAAATCCCCACATTCTTGAATCATAGCTTCCATTTGTATTATCTCCAAGAGCAAAGTAATAGTTCTTATCAGAGATAAGAGCCACATTTTCCCCTTGAAAAATTCTATCTACATACTTACTATCATGAATAAGATCCAACATCATTCCTGTTTTCTCTCCATTTACTCTAAATTCAAGATCTGGTAAAATTTCACTTACTGCTCCAGGATTATCTACTAAGTATTTTTGTACCTCTGCCACATCTATCATATTTTCTCTAAATAGTTTTCCATAATCTTTTCCAGGAATAATCTCTATTGTATCCCCTTTTTTAGGAATAATCCATTTTTCATTTCCTATCTCTCCAATATTTGAATACTCTCTACTATCTATTTTCTCTCCATTTACATAAAGATTGCCATTTTGAATATTCACAGTTTCTCCAGGAAGTCCCATAACTCTCTTTGTGTATAATACTTTATTTTGAATAGGCTCTTTAAAAACTATTATCTCTTCTCTTTTAGGCTCTCTAAACTTATATACTACCATGTTCCCAAATAATCTATCCTTTGGCATAATAGTAGGAATCATTGATCCTGTTGGTACAAGAAAGTTTCCTAAATAGAATTTTTGAATTAGTAAAACTAAAATTAAAGCTGTTCCTAAAGTTTCAACTATATTTATAGTTTTTCTTATTACTGTTCCTAAGACTTTTCCCTCTACATCTAATTTAGTTACTATCTTGTCTGCTAACTTTTCTCTATATGTTTTTATTATCTCAGTTAACTCTTTTTCTTTGACAAAAATATAGATAAAAATTAGTGTTAAGATTATATAAAAGATCCCATTAATTATTACTTTGCTCTTCTCCATTTCCAACCCTCTCCACCTTTTAATATTTTCAACACTATTATTTTAACATAAAATAACAAAAAAAAATACCATATAATAATATCATACTTTTACCATAATAAGATGAATTTTAAATAAATTTTATGAAAATCTACAAAAGAAAAAAGCCAAGGAATAAATCCTTGGCTCCCATTATTATTTTCTGATTTCTTTGATTCTTGCTTTTTTACCAGAAAGTCCTCTAAGGTAATAAAGTTTAGATCTTCTAACTCTTCCGATTTTTAATACTTCGATTTTGTCGATCATTGGAGAGTTTACAGGAATGATTCTTTCAATTCCAATTCCAGCAGTTACTTTTCTTACAGTGAAAGTTTTTGCAATTCCTCCACCATTTACTCTGATAACTACTCCTTCAAATAATTGAACTCTTTCTTTGTTTCCTTCTTTTACTTTGTAGTATACTGCGATAGTATCTCCAGCTTTGAATTCAGGAATGTCTGTTCTTAAGTAGCTTTGTTCTACTAATTGAATTAATTTTTCTTTCATCTATTTAATCCTCCTTAAGATATTCATTTAATAGCTTTATATTAAAGCGGAATATCCGTATTTAACTTCAGTATTTTAACATATTTATTAAAAGATGTCAATCTATATTTCTTTACACTACTCAATAAAATTTCCCAAAAAATAAAAAAATGGCGCTTCCTAATGGACTCGAACCATTGACACTGCGGTTAACAGCCGCATGCTCTACCGACTGAGCTAAGGAAGCACTCATTGTGCTTGGCAAGTTCCTATCCTCCCAGGAGGCTTCCCTCCAAGTACTTTCAGCGTTTACAGGCTT
>OGXP01001062.1_pt1 | contig 25529 bp, 20 predicted proteins | sample 1576351 | NCBI WGS metagenome assembly OGXP01 (sample SAMEA3541517, study PRJEB24748) | human gut metagenome | biome: human gut; feature: human-associated habitat; material: faeces | place: China | collected 2012
TGAAGTAGGAATGAAACATAGAAGTTTGTAACTTTTTATAAGTTTTCAGTAACGGTACAAAAGATGGGACATATTGTACAGCGTCTGGTCCGGAATGCCATCATGCAGGCAGTGAACCAGGCAATCCAGAAGAAGACACAGCAGGAAGCTGCAAAGCTTGGAAACGAATGGAAGGGAAGTTTTCACTGTCTGGTATCCGGGTATTACAGCGGGATGACCGTCAAATATCTGATGCTTCCATTTGCAATCTTCTGTATTCTGTGTGCGGCAGGAAGTGGAATTGCCGGAGGGCTGACCTACAGTATCTGGTTTATCGTGATCGCAGTGGTGTGCCTGGTTACGCGCAGTTATGGAATGAAAAAGATGCGTGTCATCATTTACTGGGACAATGGCATGGCGTTTTATGACAAGAATGGCAATGAACTCGTACAGCTGCCACGGACAGCCATCGATCAGATGACAGTGAAAAACAGTAAGATCACCATCCCATGGGAAGGGAAAGAGTATAAGATCATCAGAAACCCGTTGGATAACGAAAAAGAAGTACGGGAAATGCTCGATTTCTATGGAAAAGACAGATAAGGAGTGATAGAAAATGAATTTTCAGATCACAGAATATTGCCATCACATTTTAGAAGAGTATATAGAAGAAGGGGATATCTGCATTGATGCCACCGCCGGAAACGGCGGTGACACGGAGTTTTTGTGCCAGAAAGTCGGCGAGACCGGAAATGTCTATGCTTTTGATGTGCAAGAGATGGCGATTTCTCACACTAGAGAACGCCTCGAAAGAGCGAACCTGTCGACAAGAGCCAAGCTGATCCACGATGGTCACGAGAAAATGCAGACCTATGTAAAAGAAGAAGTCAAAGCCATCACCTTCAACTTCGGCTACCTCCCCGGCAGTGACCACAAAATCGCAACCCATCCATCAACAAGCCTCGCCGCCATCGAGTCAGCCCTTAACCTGCTCAAAAAAGGTGGCATCATAAACCTCTGCATCTACAGCGGCGGCGACACCGGCTACGAAGAAAAAGAAGCCATTTTGAATTATGTCAAAGAATTAGACTCCAAAAAATGGCTCGTAATCGTAAACGCTTACTACAACCGCAAAAATGATCCCCCACTCCCAGTATTCATCTATAGACTGAAATAGTTTTTATTTCAGAAAACAGTAGTGGATCAACTGAATCAACAAAGCCGTTTTGCGCTTTTTATGTCTGTCGAAGAAAATCATACCGGAACAAATAAAGCCGTTTTGCGGTTACCTGTTTGGCAAAAAACTTCATACTGAGGCAACAGTCACAACCAGTAAAGTAGATCTGCCAAGACTGCAAAATAGAACGTTCCAATTCCATTCGAGGCAATGAAGATAAGACTCAAAAATTGTGGAAGCCATTGCTGACACAGTTTTCGCTCTCAGAGGCTTATCGGAATGGTTTGCCGAGTGGAATTGGAACGTTCTATTTTGCAGTCTTGGCCCACTAACTTTACAAGTAACACGAAAAAATACAAGAAAACCGCAAAAATCCACTCAAAATGTGGTATACTAACAGACAGTACCGCAAGAAAGCGGAATATGGAAGGATTTTTTATGGCAGAAGCAAAATTTAAAAGACCAGAACTGACAGACCAGGATCTCATCGATTTCTATTTCAAAAAGTACCCAAGCAGAAGCTGCGACCGTACTTTTGCAAATGTATATCTGTGGGCAAGGTTTTACGAAGTAGAATTTGCACAATATAACGATGTTCTCCTGTTCCGGGACAATAGTGCAGGATATGGCTATGCATTTCCGGCAGGTGAAGATGAGGACGTAAAAGCCGCCATCGAAGATATTCTGGAATGGGAGAAAGAAAAAGGCGTTCCATTCTGTCTGTATGGGGTGACAAAAGAGAATTTCGCCAAGTTGGAAACATGGTTCCCGGGTAAATTCGACATCACCTATCACAGAGATGAGGCGGATTATGTCTATGAAAGTGAGAAACTTGCAACACTTTCCGGTAAAAAGCTGCACGGCAAGCGGAATCACGTCAATAAATTTAAAGCACTTCACGGAGATAACTGGAGTTACGAAACGATTACAGAGGATAATCTGGAAGAGTGTTTTCAGATGGCACTGAAATGGCGGAATCTGAATGGCTGTGAAGATGATGAAGAGAAGAATTCCGAGATGTGTGTAACACTCAATTCACTGCGTCTTTACAAAGAACTGAACCTGATCGGAGGTCTGCTCAGAGTTGGTGATGAGATTGTTGCATTTACGATTGGAGAAGCGGTAAATGACGATACCTTTGTGGTTCATATCGAAAAAGCTTATGCGGATATTGAAGGTGCATATACCATGATCAACCAGCAGTTCGTAGAGCATGAAATTGCCGGAAAATACAAATATACCAACCGGGAAGATGATGTTGGAGAAGAAGGATTAAGAAAGGCCAAGCTTTCCTACAAACCGGTATTTATGGTAGAAAAAGGTGTTGTGACATTAAAAGAAGACAGCGAAAAGGAGTGTGCAAAAGATGATATCTAAGAAGATGGAAAATATGGTGGCAAACAGCTCGGCGATTCGCGCCATGTTTGAAGAGGGAAATCGTCTTGCAAAAATTTACGGACCGGAAAATGTATTTGATTTCAGTCTCGGTAATCCAAATGTACCGGCACCGAAAGCCGTAAAGCAGGCGATTCTTGATATTTTGGATGAAGAAGATGAACTGGTGCTTCATGGATATACTAACAGCAATGCGGGATATGAAGATGTTCGCCAGGCTGTAGCTGAATCTCTGAATGAGCGTTTTGGTACTGCATTTGCAGCAAAAAATATTACGATGACAGTTGGCGCAGCAGGCGGACTGAATGTTATTTTAAAAGCACTGTTAAATCCGGGAGATGAAGTGATCACATTTGCACCGTACTTTGGAGAGTACAGAAGTTATGTCAATAATTTTGACGGTGTTCTGGTTGAAATCTCACCGAATACCGTAGATTTTCAGCCAAAGCTGGATGAATTTGAGGCAAAGATCACACCGAAGACAAAAGCAGTGATCGTTAATACACCGAATAATCCGACCGGTGTTGTCTATTCCGAAGAGACGATCAGGAAGATGGCAGAGATCATGGAGAAGAAGCAGAACGAATACGGAACAGAGATTTATCTTATCTCTGATGAGCCATACCGTGAACTTGCTTATGATGGTGTGGATGTACCGTATCTGACCAGGTATTATGCCAATACGATCGTAGGATATTCTTATAGTAAATCTCTTTCCCTGCCGGGAGAGCGAATCGGATATCTGGTGATTCCGGATGATGTAAAAGATTCAGAGACACTCATTGCAGCAGCAAATGTTGCAAACCGTATTCTTGGATTTGTCAATGCGCCAACCCTGCAGCAGAAGGTAGTTGCAAGATGTCTGCATGAGAAAACCGATATTTCATACTATAACAGAAACAGGGAGACTCTTTACCAGGGACTCATAGAATGTGGATTTGAATGTGTCAAACCGCAGGGTGCATTTTACCTGTTCATGAAGACTCCGATCAAGGATGAAAAGACATTTTGCCAGGAAGCAAAAAAATATAATCTGCTTCTGGTACCGGGAAGTTCTTTTGGATGTGCAGGATATGTCAGAATTGCATATTGTGTAGCTTATGAGACAATCGTAAATGCACTGCCGAAATTCAAAGAGCTTGCAAAAGAATATCAGCTAGGATAAGACAAAAGCAAAAGATGTGACAGAAAGGTGAGAAAGCAAGATGAGAGAATTTGAGAAAAATATCCGAAAAGTAGAACCTTATGTTCCGGGTGAACAGCCACAGAAAAAAGTGATCAAACTGAATACCAATGAGAATCCGTACCCACCTGCACCGGGAGTTCTTGCGGCAATGAAAAAGCTGGAGGGTCATGTGGACAGTTTAAGGCTGTATCCGGATCCGACATCTGATGCACTGGTCAGTGCACTGGCGGACTTTTATCATGTTGGAAAAGATCAGGTTTTTGTGGGAGTGGGATCTGACGATGTTCTCTCTATGTGTTTCCTTACCTTCTTTAACTCGGAAAAACCGGTTTTCTTTCCGGATATTACATATTCCTTCTACAAAGTATGGGCGGATCTTTACCGGATTCCATACGAATGCAAGAAGGTAGATGAAAACTTCCATATCATAAAAGAAGATTATTATCCGGAAAATGGTGGTGTGATCTTCCCGAATCCAAATGCACCGACATCCATCTATGAAGATCTGGAATTTGTGGAAGATATCATCAGACACAACCAGGATGTTATTGTGATTGTGGATGAGGCATATATTGATTTCGCAGGAGAGTCGGCACTTTCGCTTCTGGACAAATATGACAACCTGATCATTACGCAGACATTTTCAAAGGCAAGATCGATGGCTGGAATGCGTATTGGATATGCAATCGCAAGTCCGCTCCTGATCAAGTATTTAAACGATGCAAAATATTCGTTCAATTCTTATACTATGAATAAAACTTCTCTGGTATACGGAGCAGAAGCGGTAAAAGATAAAGAATATTTTGCTGAGACAACACGTAAAATTGTGGAGACAAGAGACTGGGCAGAAGAAGAATTCAAAAAGCTCGGCTTTGTATTTCCAAAACCAAGCGCAAACTTCATCTTTGTATTACATCCGGAATACGATGCAAAAGAACTCTTTGAAGCAATGAAAGCAAAAGGAATCTATGTGCGTTTCTGGGGAAGCGAGCGGATTGAGCAATATCTGCGTGTGACGATTGGTACGAGAGAAGAGATGGAAGCACTCTTTGCCTTCCTCCGTGAATATATGATGTAAGTGTTAAAAACATAAATTGCGTTTGTGCTTACACAAATAAGCAATTTATGCGTATTGACACGTCGAACACCGATTTAATAAGTAAAAAATAGGAGATTTGTATGACTGAAACTTTAGTACAGTGGTTTGTAACTCATCTGGGTGGCAAGGCTGCCAAAGAACTGATTATTTTTATTATTTCAATGATTCCGATTCTGGAGCTCAGGGGAGGAATCCTTGCGGCAGGTCCGGCGTTTTTAAATATCCCGACCTGGCGTGCAATCCCAATCTGTCTGGTCGGGAACCTGATCCCAATTCCGTTTATCCTGCTTCTGATCCGTCCGATTTTTGCATGGCTGCGCAAGACGCGCCTTTTCCGGCCGCTTGTAGAAAAGCTGGAGAAAAAAGCGATGAGCAAAAGTGATCGGATCAGCAGATATGAATTCTGGGGGCTGGTACTCTTCGTAGGAATCCCGCTTCCGGGAACCGGAGCCTGGACCGGAGCTCTTGTCGCATCCCTCCTTGGCATCGACTGGAAAAAAGCTTTCGGAGCAATCGTAGTCGGCGTATGCATGGCATCGGTGATCATGTATATCCTGTCTTACGTTGTGATCGGAGGAATCTTTGGATAAAAATGTGAAAGTTTTCTCTTTGAGAGAACACAGAATGGCTGTATACGAAAGTATATGGTCATTTTTGTTTGGCGAATGATAGAGGTTGAGTGAGCACCAGCCACAAAAGGAATCGTTCGGATTCAAGTTGCGCTAACCATTCCGATGAGCCTCTTAGGACGGGAAGCATGTTCAGCAAAGGCTTCCATGCTTCTTGAGTCTCATCTCCATAGCGCAAAATAGAATCCGAACGATTCCTTTTGTGGCTGGCGCTCTGTGAACTTTATCGAATAAAATGTGGTGATATTGGTAAGATAACAGCAATTCAGAACGAAGCAGGAGAAAACTTTGAGAAGGGATGAGGAGTCTGTTGTTTTGTTGGAAACATCCGACTATCGGGCATTTATTGAAAAACATGTATCACGCCGTCAAACATCGAACCAGAGTTGAAAGGGAGAATAACAATCGGAATGAATAAGTTCCTGTTCATTCGCTTTGCTACAAGCATTCAAAAATCAGGCTGACGGGAATACACTAGAAGGGCAGAAGGACCAAAAGAAACCGGATTAATTCACTTATTATGCAATGGAGATGAGACTCAAAAATCGTGGAAGCCTTTGCTGAACACGATTTTCGCCTTAAGAGGCTCATCGGAATGGTTTGCATAATGGAATTAGTCCGGTTTCTTTTGGTCCTTCTGCCAGCACAGCGCAAAGTATGGCAGCCGTCCTTTTATTAATTATAGTAGAAAAGAGAATGAACTTACGAATAAATTCGAACTTTCAACGGAATCCCCATCTCGTCTGCGAGTTTCTGGGACGCATCGATTTCTTCCTGTGAAATGATGCTGACCACACTGAACTGGACAGAAGAGAATAACTTTTTGGATTTTTCAGCGAAAGCAAGCATATCCGGGAATGCATTTTCAAAACAAGGCTGTGTAACTTCCTGGTAACGCTCTGCAGTTGGCGCATTCAGGCTGATCGATACGGCATCGATATATTTTGCCATTTCTTCTGCGATCGGCTTTTTATTGAAGAGTTCGCCAAGTCCGTTGGTATTGACGCGAAGGAGAACTTCCGGATGTTTTTCTTTCATGTATTTTGCAGCAGCAATCAGATTATCGTAGGCACAGGTCGGTTCCCCGTAGCCGCAGAAGACGGCTTCCGGATAATTTGTAAAATCAAAAGCATCAATAGCTGCCTTGATCTCTTCGAAAGAAGGATTGTGGTCGTGCCAAAGTTCTGTTGCCTCTCCGATGGCTTCATGCTCGTTACGGATGCAGAAAATACATTTGCAAGTGCAGCGGTTGGTGATGTTAAAATATGCATTGTTTTTAAATGTGTAAATAATATCTGACATTATAATAAAATCTCCTCTTTGAAAGTCAGGCGGATATTCAAGAACCACCTGTCATTTGTGTATAATTAAATATTTGGCTAAATTCCAAATTTGTTTTTCATTGTACTCTTGAAACCGGCTTTGTCAAGAGTGGAACCAAGAATGATAAAGATCACAGCACTTCCGCCTGACTGGGCAAGGGTTCCTACAATCGAAGGAATCAGTGCACCCCAGGTTCCGAACAGGATTACATCTGTGATATAATATCCAATAAAGGAAATTACAGCGGCAACAATAACGCCGACACAGTTGTGTACATTCACGATCTTGTCCTTTTTACATGTGATCGGAAGGGAGATCAGCATCTTGATGATGAAGGTTGCAGGTGCATATACCGGAGCAGTCAGGATATCTGCCATGGCACCGCCGATTGCACCAGCAAACATGGCATATGGTGTTGGGAGAAATGCAGCGGCAAGATAGATCAGAGAATCTCCGATGTGTATATATCCGCCATTTACACCAAATGGAATATGGAAAATATAAGCAGTTGTCACACAGATTAGTGCTGCAAAAAGAGCTGTTGAAGTCAGTCTGGAGACTTTCTGATGAGAAAGTGCATTTGCAGATGGTTCTGGATTGTTAATGGTTGTAGATGACATGATAGTTACCTCCTTGGGTTTTATTTATTTTGTAAATGTCAGTCAAGCAGCATAGAAAGATGGGATTCAAAATTGATTCCATCATTGCGCGGAATCTGGTCGGCAACGGTGTCAATCAGAGATCTTTCGATAAACCGGCATGCTTTTTCCACGCCTGCAGCTGCACTTTTTCCCTGTACCATCGAAGCACATACGACAGCGGAGAGCAGGTCACCGGTGCCAGAATAGCTTCCTCCGTGAATTCCAGAGGAAATGACGCTTATCTGGTCGTTCTCGAGAACCAGATTGTAATATTTTACGGTATCATCAGAAGGAGCCTGATAAAGAATACCGGTGACGATGATTGTCTGGATCTGCGTTTCTTTCAAAGGAGCGGCAATCCGGGCAATCCGGTCCAGATAATCCGGTTCGTCCTTATACTTGGTAAGCCCTGCAAAATCAGAGTGTGTTAAAAGACACAGCTCGGTAAGATTTGGCGTGATCACATCGGCATGGGATACAAGCTTCTGCATCTGCTGTTGGAGTCTGGGAGTGAAAATGTCATATTTGACACCGGAATCTCCCATGACCGGATCGACAAAGAGCAGAGTGGAAGGGGTTCTGAACTTCTCACAGAAATTCAGGATTTTTTCCGCCTGATCTGCGCTGCCGAGATATCCGGTACTGATCGCATCCAGGGTAAGACCACGTTTTTGCCATTCTTCTGTGTAATGATCGATCTTGTCGGTAAAGTCCGTACAGTAATAGCTGTCGTAGCCGGTCTGATTGGTTAAAATTGCCGTTGGCAGAGGACAGGCCTGCACACCCATGACGGAAAGAACCGGGATCGCAGCTGTCAGAGAGCATTTACCAAGACCGGACAGATCATTGATAACAGCGACTCGTTTTATCATTGAAGTATCCTTTCCGAAATACAAAGTGAAAAATTCTTGCATTTCTTATGTGTTTTATATAGAATAAAATAAAAGTGTCATTTGTAAAATATACAAAAAGAAATATTTTTTAGAGGTCAGTTATGAGAGTGGAATTACAGAATGAGGAACACTGCCGGTATCTGAGAGTGTATCATTATTACAGAAATCTGATTCTATCCGGGCAGATGAAGTCAGAGACAAAACTTCCATCGATCCGTAAAGGTGCAAGCGAGCTGCAGATGAGCCGGACGACGATGGAGAATGCGTATATGCTTCTGGCAGCAGAAGGTTATATTGTGTCCAGACCGCAGAGTGGATATTATGTGACGGATATTGCCGAGAAGCAGGAAGAGGGCAGAAAGATTGCAAGCCGGCATGTAAGGAAGCAGGAGAATCCGGTTGTCTATGATTTTGCAACATCAAATGTAGATAAAGAGAGTTTCCGGTTTGAATTATGGCGGAGATATATGAAGAGCGCAATGCGTCAGGATGAGAGACTGCTTTCTTATGGAGAACCGCAGGGGGAACAGGAATTCAGGGAAGTACTGTCTGAATATATTCAGAAGACCAGAAGTGTGATCTGCAGCCCGGATCAGATCGTGATCGGTGCTGGTATACAGAGTCTTCTGCATATTCTGTGCCCACTGAATCATAAAAAGAGAACTGTATTTTTCAGGGACAGTGAGTTTGTACAGGGAATGACGGTTTTTGAAGATCATAACTACCGGATTGCAGGAAGTGCGGAAGAAGAGATTGGAATGTATTACGTGTCACCATCACAGATGACAAGATTTGGTGGGGTGATGCCGATCCAGGAAAGACTGGAACTGGTCGGACGCGCCGAGAAAGAGCATTTTCTGATTATTGAAGATGACTATAACAGTGAGTTCAAATATTTTCAGAAACCGGTTCCGTCCCTGCAGGGACTTTCGGGAGGAAGGAATGTCATTTATCTGGGAACATTTTCCAAAATGCTGCTTCCGTCTATCAGGATCAGTTATATGATACTGCCGCCGGAATTGATGGAAACTTACGAAAAAAGAAAAAATAATTACAATCAGACTGCATCCAAGGCCGAGCAGATCGCACTGACACAGTTTATCCGTGACGGACATCTGGCGAGTCAGGTCCGTAAATCCAGGAAGATCCATCTGGCAAAGGCAGAAAAGCTTGCGGACAGTGCAAAAAAGATTTTAGGAAAAGATGTGGATGTACAGGTTGGTGCTGCAGGATTTATGGTACAGTTGACCTTTGCGGAGGACTGCGCTGCAGAAAAGATTGCAGAAAAAGCAAAAAAGAAAGGAATGACATTTCTTGAAGTGGAGAAGAACAGGATGTTACTCACCTGTGCAGGTGTTTCTGCTGAAAAGTATGAGGATGCTATGAAACTGCTCAGAGAATGTACAGAGAAGGGGATATATTAGATGGAATTTTCACATGAACTGGTTCTGCCGAATGAAGATCTGCCATTCCGGATGTTTTTATTTGAAGGAAAAGACGGAAATTATGTCAGGGAAAAGCACTGGCACCGGTCGATCGAGATGTTTGTTGTACTGGAAGGAAAGCTGGATTTTTATATCAATGAAGAAGATATCCATTTAGATGAAAAATCATTTGTGATTGTGAATTCTAATGAGCTGCATTCGATTTCGGCACCGTTTCCGAATAAGACGATCGTACTGCAGATGCCACTTCAGACATTTGAACGGTATTATACGGACGAGCAGTTTATCTGTTTTACCCACAGCGAACGCGTACAGGATGAACAACTGGTTGAACTGGTTGAAAAGATGTATATGACGTATCAGAAGAAGAAAACAGGGTATGAATTAAAGGTACAGAGTTATTTTTATATGCTGGTCTATCTGATGGTGACAAAATACAGGAAGGTTGATGTCAGTGCGGAGATCGTGCGGGATCACAAGAACAGGAACCGACTTTCTACGATCACGAATTATATCAAGGATAATTATCAGAAAGATCTCTCGCTGGAAGGGCTGGCACAGATCTTCGGGTATTCGCCGACCTATCTGTCACGGATGTTTCGCAAATATGCAGAAATCAACTATAAAGAATATATTCAGGGAATCCGTCTGGAATATGCCTACCGGGAACTGATAAGCAGTGATACGATGGTTGAGGAAATTGCAGAACATAGTGGATTTGCGGACGGAAGAGCATTTGCCAAAGCATTCCGAAAAAAATATGGAGTAAGACCAAGTGATTTCCGTAAAATGAGAAAGGAAGATGAAAAGTTATAAAGAAAACTGGAAGAAGATATACCAAGGAGCCAAAGATGCCGGGAAAGGAGACCAGATCCTGATCGAGAATTTTGGTGAGACACTGTCGGGTGAATATTCGACAGAAGAATTGATGGAAATGGCAATTGCGGACAGGGTAGATGGGATTATTGTACAGGTGAGTGATGAAGAAGCGGTTTCCACACAGATTGACAAGGCAGAAGAACAGAATATTCCGGTGATCACGATCCGCAGTGATGCGCCGGCCAGTAAAAGGGTATCAAGTGTACTTTATCGCTTATGCAAACATGGGACTTCTTGCAGCCGTTATCTTTGATGTAGAATCTAAGAAACGTGCTAAATAATAAAAAATAGCATAAGGACAAGAAAGTGCAGTTAACAGGCTAAGTTTTCGGTAGCGGATACCGACTTAGCCTGTTAGAATATAAGACAGAAAGAAGGTAGAAGAAATGAAAATCAAAAAAGTAACAGATCCAGAATTCAGCAGATACGGACGTGTGATCGATGGGTATGATTTTTCAAAGCTGATCAAGGCAATGGAACACACCCCTCTTCCGGAGGATGTCATCTACGAACCATCTATTGAAGAACTGGAAGCAACGAATGTTGCAATCGATCTGAAGATGAGAGTTTACGGAGAACTTCCGATTCAGATCGGATACTGCAACGGACATAACAGCAAACTGAACGCACTGGAATATCACAGAAGTTCAGAAGTAAATGTCGCAGTGACAGATATCATTCTGCTTCTGGGGGCAGAGCAGGATATCGAACCGGATTTTACATATGACACATCAAAAGTAGAAGCATTCCTTGTCCCGGCAGGAATTGGAATCGAAGTGTACGGAACAACCCTTCACTATGCACCTTGCGGAGTAGATGGAAATGGATTTAAGGCAGTAGTAGTTCTTCCAAAGGGAACCAATACAGATCTGATGACCTGCCATACCAAATCATTTGATGACAAGCTTCTTACCGCAAAGAACAAATGGCTGATCGCACATGAAGAAGCAGGAATCGAAGGCGCTGTGTGCGGACTTAAAGGTGAGAATATCGACATCGCAAAATAGAACAGACAGATTCATATTTTAGGAGGAAAAAACAATGAATAACATGCCAGAACTGAAAATCGGAGTTGTTGCAGTAAGCCGTGACTGCTTCCCGGAAAGCCTTTCTGTATCAAGAAGAGAAGCACTTATGAAAGCTTACAAAGAAAAATACGGAGAAGAACATATTTACGAATGTCCGATCTGTATCGTAGAAAGTGAGATCCATATGGTACAGGCTCTGGAAGATATCAAGAAAGCCGGATGTAATGCACTGGTTGTATATCTTGGAAACTTCGGACCGGAAATCTCAGAGACTCTGCTTGCAAAACACTTTGATGGACCAAAGATGTTCGTTGCAGCAGCAGAAGAAAGTGGCAACAACCTGATCCAGGGACGTGGAGATGCATATTGCGGTATGTTAAATGCAAGCTACAACTTAAAGCTTCGTAATATTAAAGCATATATTCCGGAATATCCGGTTGGAACAGCAGAAGAATGCGCAGATATGATCCATGAATTTGAACCGATCGCAAGAGCAGTCATCGGACTTAACAATTTGAAGATCATCAGCTTTGGACCAAGACCGCTGAATTTCCTTGCATGTAATGCACCGATCCAACAACTTTACAATATCGGCGTAGAGATTGAAGAAAACTCAGAACTTGACCTGTTTGAAGCATTTAACAAACATGCCGGAGATGAAAGAATTCCGGCAATTGTAAAAGAGATGGAAGAAGAACTTGGAGCCGGTAACAAGAAACCGGAAATCCTTTCAAAACTTGCTCAGTATGAACTGACACTTAAAGACTGGGTAGAAGAACACAGAGGATACCGCAAATATGTTGCAATCGCCGGAAAATGCTGGCCTGCATTCCAGACACAGTTCGGATTTGTACCATGCTATGTCAACAGCCGTCTTACAGCACAGGGAATTCCGGTATCCTGTGAAGTAGATATCTATGGAGCACTCAGCGAATTCATCGGAACAGTTGTAAGTGAAGACACTGTAACACTCCTTGATATTAACAACTCTGTACCGGCCGACCTTTATGAAGAAGACATTAAGGGCAAATTCGATTACACATTGAAAGATACATTCATGGGATTCCACTGTGGAAATACTGCATCATCCAAACTTTCATTCTGCGAAATGAAATACCAGATGATCATGGCAAGATCTCTTCCGATCGAAGTAACACAGGGAACACTTGAAGGAGATATCAAACCTGGAGATATCACATTCTTCCGTCTGCAGAGCACATCAGACAATGTACTGAGAGCTTACATTGCACACGGTGAAGTCCTTCCGGTAACAACACGTTCCTTCGGGTCAATCGGAATCTTCGCAATTCCGGAAATGGGCAGATTCTATCGTCATGTACTGATCGAAAAGAACTTCCCGCATCACGGAGCCGTAGCATTCGGACATTACGGAAAAGCACTTTACGAAGTATTCAAATACATCGGAGTACCGGTAGACGAAATCGGCTACAACCAGCCAAAAGGTGTACGTTACCCAACAGAAAATCCTTGGGGCTAATTAAAACTATACACAATCATATAAGGGGCGGCTGAATGAACCCGCCCCTTTATAGTACAAAGAAACACGAATTAAAAACAGGATTTATGTTTCAAGCAGGCGGTTCAATGTCTTGAGGACCAGATTATAGAAAATAAATATGGCAGATTCCATTTGAGGCAATGAAGATGAGACTCAGAAATTGTGGAAGCCATTGCTGACACAATTTCCGCCCTAAGAGGCTCATCGGAATGCTTTGCTGATTGGAAGATGCAATATTTATTTTCTATAATCTGGTCACAATCCCTCGAATCCGTCAGGTTGATACAAAAACCCTAACAAGGAGGTACATCATGCTCTATATAGGCGTAGACCTTGGAACATCCGCAGTAAAACTTCTGTTAATGGATGAAAAAGGCGACATCAAAAAAATTGTTTCAAAAGAATACCCATTATACTTTCCACATCCGGGCTGGTCAGAACAGCATCCGGAAGACTGGTTTACCCAGTCCGTAGAAGGCATCAAAGAACTGACTTCTGAGTGTGATAAGAGCCAGGTTGCAGGAATCAGCTTTGGTGGACAGATGCACGGACTGGTCATTCTGGATAAAGACGACCAGGTCATCCGCCCGGCAATTCTCTGGAACGATGGACGTACCACAGAAGAGACGGATTATCTGAATAACGAGATCGGAAAAGAAACGCTTTCTAAATACACAGCAAACATTGCATTTACTGGATTTACCGCACCAAAGATCCTGTGGGTAAAGAAAAATGAGCCGGAGAATTTTGCAAAGATCACAAAGATCATGCTTCCAAAAGATTATCTGGCATACTGCCTGTCAGGAAGCTTCTGCTCTGATTATTCGGATGCATCCGGCATGCTTCTGATGGATGTAGAACACAAATGCTGGTCCAAAGAAATGATGGACATCTGCGGCGTAACAGAAGAACAGCTTCCGAAACTTTATGAAAGTTACGAAGTCGTAGGAAGTCTGAAGCCGGAAGTAGCAGCAGAACTCGGACTTTCTGAAAATGTAAAAATTATTGCAGGAGCAGGTGATAATGCAGCGGCAGCTGTCGGAACAGGAACAGTTGGTGACGGAAGATGTAACATTTCCCTTGGAACATCCGGAACCATCTTTATTTCCAGTGCAAACTTCGGCGTAGATAAGAACAATGCCCTGCATTCTTTTGCACATGCAGACGGTCATTATCATCTGATGGGATGCATGTTAAGTGCTGCATCCTGCAATAAATGGTGGGCAGAAGAGATTCTTCACACGGATGATTTTGCAGCAGAGCAGAAAGATATTACAAAGTTAGGTGAGAACCATGTGTTCTATCTTCCATATCTGATGGGAGAGCGTTCACCGCACAATGATCCATATGCAAGAGCTACCTTTACCGGTATGACGATGGATACCACAAGAGCAGATATGATGCAGGCAGTACTGGAAGGAGTTGTATTTGCACTCCGTGATTCCCTTGAAGTTGCAAAAAGCCTTGGAATCAAGATTGAACGTACCAAGATCTGCGGTGGTGGAGCAAAGAGTCCTCTTTGGAGAAAGATGATTGCCAATATCATGAACCTGAAAGTGGATATCATCGAGAGCGAAGAAGGACCGGCACTTGGAGGTGCAATCCTTGCAGCAGTCGGATGCGGCGAATACGAAAGCGTAGAAGCAGCAGCTGACAAGCTGGTTAAGATTGTAGATACCGTAGAACCGGAAGCAGAACTGGTTGAAAAATACGAAAAGAGATACCAGGAGTTCCGTCAGATTTATCCGGCACTCAAACCGGTATTTCCGCATATTCAGTAATTGAATATAAGATTTTTATGGCGTCAGTCACATTGAATCTTCTTCTTTGCAGTCCCCGTTGACAGTGAAAGTTAAAACCCGTATAATGAATTATAAGATTGACATGATGTGGAGGGCTTGATTCTATGATTATTGCAAAGAATGATGAAGATAAAAGAAGCCGTGTGTGGAACTATGTGACAGGAATTACGACCGTTCTGATCATTATCGTGGCTGGATATTTCATTTACCAGGGATTTTTCGGAAATCCGCTGGAAGGAAAGTGGAAGCATGATGAGAGTGATATGATACTGGAAGTAGATGACCATAATGAAGCAGAGCTTGACTGGAAGAACCTGATCGATGGTAAGGATGTGGATGTGGAACTTGGATATACACTGGATATCAAGGCAAAGCAGATTACATTTACTGTAAAGCAGGAAGAGCTGGATGAGACAGCGAAAGAACTTGGTGATAATGTAACTGCATCGGAAGTAGAGCAGGCGATCAATTCTGTACTCACTACATTCAATTACAGTGTGGACGGAACCGAGCTTACACTTACCGAGTGGGATTATGGGGACCAGATGATTTTTGAAAAAGCAGACAAATAAAGAGAACCCTCTCTCTGTGGGCACGAAAGTCCGCAGGCAGAGGGTTTTGTGTGAGAACAGGAGGTTAAAAGCAGATGACAAGGAAGGAGACAAAAGTAATAAATATCGGAGGAAGAAAGATCGGTGGAGGCAATCCGGTAGCGATCCAGTCCATGACAAATACAAAGACAGAGGACGTGGAATCTACAGTTGCACAGATTCTTGCTCTGGAAAAGGCAGGATGCGAGATTATCCGCTGTGCAGTTCCGAATATGGAAGCAGCACAGGCTTTACAAGAGATTAAGAAACAGATCCATATTCCACTGGTTGCAGATATACATTTTGATTATCGTCTTGCGATCGCTGCAATTGAAAACGGTGCAGATAAAATCCGTATCAATCCGGGGAATATCGGAAGTGAGGACAGAGTCCGTGCGGTTGTGGAGAAAGCAAAAGAATACGAGATTCCGATCCGTGTCGGGGTGAACAGTGGTTCGCTGGAGAAGAACCTTTTGGAAAAATATGGTGGTGTGACTGCAGAGGGAATCGTGGAAAGTGCACTTGACAAGGTACACATGATCGAGAACATGGGCTATGACAATCTGGTGGTCAGTATTAAGTCCTCAGATGTCATGATGTGTGTAAAAGCGCATGAGCTGATCGCAAGGAAATGCCCGTATCCGTTGCATGTGGGAATCACCGAGTCCGGGACGCTGCTTTCAGGTAATATTAAATCTTCAGTAGGACTTGGAATCATCCTTTATCAGGGAATCGGAGATACGATTCGTGTATCGCTGACAGGGGATCCATTAGAAGAGATCAAGAGTGCAAAACTGATCCTGAAAGCACTGGGACTTAGAAAAGGAGGAATTGAAGTTGTATCCTGCCCGACCTGTGGACGTACCAAGATTGATCTGATCGGACTTGCCAATAAAGTAGAGACGATGGTTGCTGAATATCCACTTGATATCAAGGTTGCAGTGATGGGATGCGTGGTAAATGGTCCTGGAGAAGCAAGAGAGGCTGATCTTGGAATCGCAGGGGGAATTGGGGAAGGAATTCTGATCAAAAAAGGAGAGATCATCCGTAAGGTAAAAGAGGATGAACTTTTAGATGCACTTCGTAATGAACTGGAACATTGGGGCGAATAGAAGATGACAAAGCTATTTTTTGATGTGTTTCCAACATTGAATATCGATAACGACAGCCATATGCTGTTTGAAAAGGTGGAGGTGACGAAAATCACCTCCACTTCAGCCAGAAATCATATCAAGGTTTATATTTACAGTACCCATCTGATTCCGAAGAAAACGGTATGTTATGTGGAGAACCAGATTGAGGAACAGCTGTTTTCGCAGGGAAATATTCCGGTGACGATCATCGAGGAATACCGGCTTTCCGAGCAGTATACGCCGGAGAACCTGATGCATGCCTACAAAGAGAGTATTCTTTTTGAGCTGGAGCAGAAAAGTGTGCTGGAGAAAAATATGTTCCAGAAGGCAAAGTGCCGCTTCGAAGGGGAGCGTACTATGTGTCTGACTATGGCGGACACGATTGTTGCAGAGGGAAAGACCAGCGAGATCACCAGCTATCTGAAGGATGTCTTTGAGAACCGTTTCCACGTGCCGGTGGATGTAGAAATTGATTATGAAGAAGTAGGAGAGAGCAAATACAAGAAATTCAATGAAATGCAGCTTCAGCAGGAAGTAGATGCGATCAGGGAAAGGAATCAGAAGTTGCAGGCACAGCATGCCACGGAAGAGGCGGCAAAAGCAAAAGAAACGGAAGGCGTATCAAAGAAGAAAGCGGAAAAAGCAGAAGATGCCGCTAAAGAAGCAGATGCATCAAGTACGCAGAATAAACAGGAACAGAAGAAACCGGAGACTCCGAAAAAGCAGGAATTTGCAGGAAAGTCCAGTGGGTTCAAAAGTGGCAAGGGAAGCTTTGTGCGTCGGGATTATCCGCTCAAGCGCTCCGATGACCCGAACGTAATCTATGGACGGGACTTTGACGATATGCCGATCGAGCTGAAGACAGTTACCGGAGAGATGGGTGAGATTACTTTCCGGGGACAGGTGATCAGCTTTGATACCCGTGAGATCCGGAACGAAAAGACAATCGTCATGTTTGCCGTGACCGACTTTACCGACACGATCATGGTCAAGATGTTTACCCGCAATGACCAGCTCCCGGAGCTGCTTGCGGAGATTAAAAAAGGTGTATTTCTGAAAATCAAAGGAGTTACGACGATTGATAAATTTGATGGAGAGCTGACCATTGGTTCTGTAACCGGAATCCGCAAAACTTCGGATTTCCGTGTAACAAGAAAAGACAAGTATCCGGAAAAACGCGTGGAGCTTCACTGCCATACCAAGATGAGTGATATGGATGGTGTTTCCGAGGCGAAAGATCTGGTAAAGCGAGCACATGACTGGGGGCACCCGGCGATTGCGATCACCGATCATGGTGTGGTGCAGGGGTTTACCGATGCCAATCATGTGATCGAGGATCTGGATAAAGATGATCCATTTAAAGTTATTTATGGAGTGGAAGGATATCTGGTAGATGATCTGACTAAGATCGCAGAGAACGAAAAGGGACAGGATCTGGAAGGCACTTACGTGGTATTCGATATCGAGACAACCGGTTTTTCCGCTGTGACTGACCGGATCATCGAGATTGGCGCGGTAAAAGTGGAAGACGGGAAGATCACAGATAAGTTCAGTACCTTTGTCAATCCGAAACGTCCGATCCCGTTCCGTATCACGGAACTTACCGGCATCACCGATGAGATGGTCATCGATTCGCCGGATATTGAGACGATCTTGCCGCAGTTTATAGAATTTATTGGCGATGCGGTTCTGGTGGCGCATAATGCTTCTTTTGATGTGGGATTTATCGAGCAGAACTGCAAAAGGCAGAAGATTGAGGCTGATTTTACTTATGTAGATACCGTTGCACTTGCCCGTGTCCTTCTTCCGGCACTGAACCGTTTCAAGCTGGATACCGTTGCAAAAGCTTTAAATATTTCCCTGGAGAATCATCACCGCGCAGTTGATGATGCAGGTTGCACGGCAGAAATCTTTGTGAAATTTGTGCAGATGCTCAAAGAACGGGAACTGACAACGCTTGCAAAAGTTAATGAATTTGGGGATCTGAACCCGGATTCTATTAAAAAGCTTCCGACTTATCATGTCATTATTCTTGCAAGAAATGACATTGGTCGTGTGAATTTGTATCAGCTTGTTTCAGCATCCCATCTGGTTTACTATAACCGCAGACCCCGTATCCCGAAAAGTGTGTTAAATGAGCACCGGGAAGGTCTGATCGTGGGAAGTGCCTGCGAAGCCGGAGAGCTTTACCGTGCACTTCTGGATGGAAAGCCGGATGAGACGATCGCGAAGATCGTGGATTTTTATGACTATCTGGAAATCCAGCCGCTTGGAAACAATGCATTTATGGTAGAGAGTGACAAAGTAACTTCGGTCAATTCTATGGAAGATATCATGGATCTGAACCGGAAGATCGTGCATCTTGGGGAGCAGTTCCACAAACCGGTCGTGGGAACCTGTGACGTACATTTCATGGATCCGGAAGATGAGGTATACCGCCGGATCATCATGGCAGGAAAAGGATTTGGAGATGCCGATAAGCAGGCACCACTATACCTTCGTACAACGGAGGAAATGCTGGATGAATTTGCCTACCTTGGTTCGGAAAAAGCGTATGAAGTTGTGATCAGGAACACCAATTTGATCGCGGATATGATCGAGAAGATTTCTCCGGTCCGCCCGGATAAGTGTCCTCCGGTTATTGAGAATTCCGACCAGATGCTGCGAGATATCTGTTATAATAAAGCCCATTCTATGTACGGGGATCCCCTTCCGGAGATCGTACATGAACGACTGGAAAGAGAACTGAATTCCATCATTTCCAATGGATTTGCGGTTATGTATATCATTGCGCAGAAGCTGGTATGGAAATCCAACGAGGATGGTTACCTGGTAGGATCCCGTGGTTCGGTAGGATCTTCATTCGTTGCAACTATGGCAGGAATTACGGAGGTCAATCCTCTGGTTCCACATTACTATTGTAGCAATTGTCACTATAGTGATTTTGATTCGGAAGAAGTGAAAAAATATGTGGGTGGCTGTGGACACGATATGCCGGATAAGAACTGTCCGGTCTGTGGACAGAAGCTGGTCAAAGACGGATTTGACATTCCATTTGAGACTTTCCTTGGATTCAAGGGAAACAAAGAGCCGGATATCGACCTGAATTTCTCCGGAGATTACCAGAGTAAAGCGCATAAGTATACGGAGGTTATTTTCGGAAAAGGTCAGACCTTCCGTGCCGGAACCATTGCCGCACTTGCAGAAAAGACGGCTTATGGATATGTGAAGAATTATTATGAGGAGCGTGGTGACCGTAAGCGAAACTGCGAGATCGATCGTATCGTAGCTGGCTGTACCGGAATCCGCCGAAGTACCGGACAGCATCCGGGGGGAATCGTAGTTCTTCCGCATGGAGAGGACATTAACTCTTTCACTCCAATCCAGCATCCGGCAAATGATATGACGACCGATATTATCACCACTCATTTTGATTATCATTCCATCGACCACAACCTTTTGAAACTGGATATTCTCGGACACGATGATCCGACCATGATCAAAACGCTGGAAGAGCTGATCAATTCCGATGCGATGGACAATAAATACGATGGAGTGAATAATGTATTTAAAGCGACTGATATTCCATTGGATGATCCAGGTGTAATGGGACTTTTTGCAGGAACAGAGGTGCTCGGTATCACACCGGAGGACATTGACGGATGTCCGCTTGGTTGTCTGGGAGTTCCGGAGTTTGGTACAGATTTTGTTATCCAGATGGTAATTGATACCAAGCCAAAGACACTTTCGGACCTGATCCGTATTTCAGGTCTGTCTCATGGAACAGATGTGTGGCTGAACAATGCACAGACTCTGATTGAAGAAGGAAAGGCAACCATTTCCACGGCAATCTGTACCCGTGATGATATCATGACTTATCTGATCAACAAAGGTGTTGAAAGTGAAGAATCCTTCACAATCATGGAACGTGTGCGTAAAGGAACCGTCGCAAAAGGAAAATGTAAAGAGTGGTCACAGTTTAAAAAAGATATGCTGGAGCATGACGTGCCGGAATGGTATATCTGGTCCTGTGAGCGGATCAAATACATGTTCCCGAAAGCCCATGCTGCAGCTTATGTCATGATGGCATACCGGATTGCCTACTGCAAGATCAATTATCCGCTTGCCTATTATGCGGCATACTTCGGAATCCGTGCATCTGCATTTTCTTACGAACTGATGGGACAGGGAAAAGAAAAACTTCTCTACCATATGAAAGAATATAAAAGAAGAGCAGAACTCAATCAGCTCAGTAAAAAAGATCAGGATACCTTAAAAGATATGAAAAATGTACTGGAAATGTATGCCAGAGGATTTGATTTTTTACCGATCGATATCTACAAATCCAAAGCATCCAAGTTCCAGATCGTCGGCGACAAGCTCCTTCCACCCTTCAACACCATTGACGGTATGGGCGATAAAGCCGCCGAGGCCATGGAAATTGCCGCTAAAGACGGACCATACCTCTCTAAAGACGATTTCCGTCAGAGAACAAAAGTCAGCAAGACATTGGTTGACTTGATGGCAGATATGGGTTTGCTGGGCGACCTTCCGGAGACCAATCAGTTATCCCTGTTTGATTTTGCCTAAATAAAAAGTCAAAGTACTTAAAGATGAGTTATCATTCAATATAACTTAAAAAAGTGCTTTGGCTTTTTTATATAAGAGAAAAGTATAAATTTGCATTTGGTTAGGTTAAACAAAGCCTTTTGCTGCATTTTGCCAGTAACGTAGAAGCCAGAGTTCTGTTCCGACTATATCCATTTTCAATTCCGTTGAGTGCAATGGAGATGAAACACAAGTCGGAACTCTGGCACCACCGATTCCACACCCATAAAAATGCACAAAATCATCCCTATTTTTTTGGTAGTTATTTATGACTGAAAATGATTGACTTTGACTGAAAAAGGCGATATATTAAACCTAAAGATGAATGAAAAAGAAAATAAATGATTGAAAATGACTGAAATATAAAATACAATTGAATAAATCAGTCATAACCAGTCGAAATGGAGGTGAGATAAGTGCTTGCAGAAGAAAGATTCAGTGAAATTCTGAAATTAGTGAATGAATACAAGACAATCACTGTTCAGGAACTGACCGAGCTTCTGGATATGTCAGAGTCAACGATACGAAGAGATCTGACAACACTTCATAAAAAAGGAAAGCTGATCAAGGTACATGGTGGTGCAACCGCAGTCAATATGGCGCAGTACACCAGAGATGAATCTGTTGCAGTCAGACAGGATCTGAACATCGATGAAAAAGTACAGATCGGAAAGTATGCGGCAGCCTTGATTGAAAAAGATGATTTTGTTTATATCGATGCCGGAACGACTACCGATTTCCTGATTGATTTTCTGACAGAGCAGGACGCTGTGTATGTGACAAATGGAATCATGCATGCGAAGAAGTTGACACAGAAAGAGTGTAAAGTCTATCTGATCGGTGGAGAATTAAAAGAAGCAACGTTGGCACTGGTCGGAGAGGAAGCAATGAAAACCCTGGGAAGATACCATTTCACAAAAGGATTCTTCGGAACCAATGGGATTCATATAGAGAGTGGATGCACCACACCGGATATCCGGGAGGCTGCAATCAAAGAGATGGCGATCTTAAGAAGCGCAAAGGCTTACATCCTTGCAGATTCAACCAAATTTGGTCAGGTAGCACCGGTAACATTTTCAGAACTGGATGCAGTGGACATCATTACAACAAAGCTTAAGGATGCTACATTTAACAAATATAAAAATATTGTGGAGGTTGCAAAATAATGATTTACACAGTGACATTTAACCCGTCTTTGGACTATGTGGTACAGGTAGATCAGCTGATCCCGGGAGAGATCAACCGGACAACAAGCGAACATATTTATCCGGGAGGAAAAGGAAACAACGTATCTGTGATCCTTTCCAATCTGGGACTTAAGAGCAAAGCGCTTGGATTCAAAGCAGGATTTACCGGAGATGTACTGGAAAAGATGCTGGAAGAGTTCGGATGTGAGACAGATTTTATCCCATTAAAAGAAGGCAACAGCCGAATCAATGTAAAGATCAATGCGGGAACTGAGACTGAGATCAACGGACAGGGACCGGTTATCACAGAAGAAGCAATCCAGGCATTATATGAAAAGTTGGATAAGCTGGAAGAAGGCGATGTACTGATTCTTGCAGGAAGTATTCCGAATACTCTGCCGGAAGATATTTATGAGAGAATCCTGGAGAGACTTTCCGAAAAAGAAATCCGTTTTGTAGTGGATGCAACCAAGGATCTTCTTTTAAAAGTTATGAAATATCATCCGTTCCTGATCAAACCGAACAACCATGAGTTAGGTGAGATGTTTAACGTAGAACTGAAGAGAAAAGAAGACATCATCATTCATGCGAAGAAGTTACAGGCACTTGGAGCACAGCATGTACTGGTATCCATGGCAGGTGACGGAGCGATCCTTGTGACAAAGGATGGAAAAGTCTATGAGACCATGCCTCCGAAAGGAAAGGTTGTCAATTCTGTTGGCGCAGGTGATTCTATGGTGGCAGGATTTATTACCGGATATCTGAATACAAAAGATATGGAAAAAGCATTCCGTCTGGGTGTGGCGGCAGGAAGCGCTTCGGCATTCTGTTCGTGGCTCGCTACAAGAGATGAGATTGTTGCACTTCTTGGAGAACCGGCAGAAGTGTACCATATATAAAACCAAATGGGAGGAAATGACAAGATGAAGATTACAGACTTACTCAAAAAGCAAAGTATTTGCCTCGATGGCAAGGCAGACTCCAAAGAGCAGGTCATCCGTGAAATGGTCGATCTGATGGCAAAAGGTGGGAACATCAATGACATTGACACCTATCGTGAAACCGTCTTCAAACGAGAAGAAGAAGGAACTACCGGAATTGGTGAAGGCATTGCGATCCCACACGGCAAGACTGAAGCGGTAAGCGCACCGGGGCTTGCAGCCATGGTGCTTCCAGAGGGTGTAGACTACGATTCTCTGGACGGAGAACCGGCACACCTTATTTTTCTGATCGCAGCACCAAATACAGAGGACAATGTACATCTGGAAGTACTCAGTCGTCTGTCCATGCTTCTGATGGATGAGGATTTTAGAAACAATCTGCTTCATGCAAAGGATGTTGATGAATTTCTTGCTTATGTTGATGCAGCCGAGAAAGAAAAATTCCCGGAAGAAGCAGAAGAAAAAGCAGAAGCTCCGGCAGATGCATCTGCAAAACCGTATCAGATCCTCGCAGTTACCGCATGTCCGACCGGTATCGCCCATACTTACATGGCGGCGGAAGGTCTGGAGAAGAAAGCGAAAGAAATGGGAGTTACCATCAAGGTAGAGACAAACGGATCCGGTGGTGCCAAGAACGTACTGACACCGGAAGAAATCGCTGCCTGCGATTGTATCATCATTGCAGCCGACAAGGATGTCGCAATGGTAAGATTTGACGGCAAGCCACTGATCAGTACAAAGGTATCTGACGGAATCAACAAAGCACAGGAGCTGATCGAACGTGCCTTGAGCGGAAACGCTCCAGTTTATCACAGCAAGGGTGGAACAACAGAAGAGGGGGGTACGTCATCTGACGGAGATACGATTGGACGTAAGATTTATAAGAGCCTGATGAATGGAGTATCCCATATGCTGCCGTTCGTAATCGGCGGTGGAATCCTGATCGCACTTTCTTTCCTTATTGATGGTGCAAATGCAGGTACAGCAGCATTTGGTAGCGGAACTCCACTTGCAAAATTCTTCAACACTGTTGGAAATACAGCATTTGGGATGATGTTCCCGATTCTTGCCGGTTATATCGCAATGGCAATCGGTGACAGACCGGCGTTGATGCCTGGTATAGTAGGCGGACTGCTTGCAAAAGCCGGAACTTCTGTATTCCTTGCAGAAGACGCATGGATATCGTCTGGATTCTTCGGTGCACTGATCGCCGGATTTGCAGCAGGGTACCTGATGATCGGACTGAAGAAATTGTTTGACAAGCTTCCGAAAACTCTGGAAGGGACAAAACCGGTTCTTCTGTATCCATTCTTCGGGATCCTGATCATGGGTGCATTTATGATCTTTATCGTAAACCCACCGGTTGGGGCATTTAACACCTGGCTGAATAATGTCCTTTCCGGAATGGGAGAATCCAGCAAGATGCTTCTTGGAGCGGTTCTTGCCGGTATGATGTCCATTGATTTTGGCGGACCGTTCAACAAAGCGGCATATGTATTTGGAACGGCGTCCATCGCAAGTGGACAGTTTGATATTATGGCATCTGTTATGATTGGAGGTATGGTTCCACCGATCGCAATCGCACTTGCCACCACATTTTTTAAAAACCGTTTCACAAAGAGTGAACAGCAGACAACTATCACAAACTACATCATGGGACTTTCCTTTATTACAGAAGGAGCCATTCCATTTGCAGCATCTGATCCGCTTCGAATCATTCCGCCATGTGTGATTGGTTCGGCAGTAGCAGGCGCATTATCCATGATGTTTGGATGCGGATCAAGAGCTCCGCACGGAGGGATTTTTGTCATCGGAATTATTGACAACCCATTGATGTTTTTGATAGCATTGGTTGTAGGAGCTGTTGTAGCAATGGCGGGAATTGTATTACTTAAAAAGCCATTGAAAGCAGAACAGTAACTTATAAATTTCCTAAATAATTTTTAAAGAACAGGAGTGTTGAAACATGAAAGAATTTAAGTATGTAGTAACAGATGCACAGGGAATCCACGCAAGACCAGCAGGAATTCTGGTAAAAGCAATTGCGAAAAAAACTTCAGATATTAAGATCAAAA
>OGXP01001063.1_pt1 | contig 25481 bp, 24 predicted proteins | sample 1576351 | NCBI WGS metagenome assembly OGXP01 (sample SAMEA3541517, study PRJEB24748) | human gut metagenome | biome: human gut; feature: human-associated habitat; material: faeces | place: China | collected 2012
CTTCTTCCCCCTAAGCTGCCCTATTCTTTCCTAAACCTTATTTTAGAAAATCAGACTTATTTTTACATACCTTTTACTGTCCGCTATTTTTCATCTGACAGCATATTTCAATAATATTATAGCATATTTCTTAATATCTCATCTCACAAAATACGATAAAATAAAAGTATATTCTTCCGGATTTTCCAAGTGATTCCTAATTGGAATCTACTTGCCACAAATATTTCTGAAAGAATAAATTTATAAGATTGGAGAAAAAATAATGTCAACAAAAAAGGCAACAGAAATGATTCGCTACTATAAGAACCCAAATGGGCCTACGATTGGTGTAACAGCCAAAGATGTGATCGAATCCGATGGTCTTTATTTCAAAGACTTAAACGGTGACGGAACATTAAATACTTACAAAGACTGGAGAAAAACTCCTTCAGAACGTGCCAAAGCACTTGCAGAGGAACTTTCCTCCGAGGAAAAGATCGGTCTGCTCTTCATCAATTCTTTAAAAATGGGAGCTTACCAGGAAGACAAAGAGGCAGTCGATACAACCGGACTTCTTGATGAAAAAGTAATTGAAAAAGACACTACGATCTTTAACGCCGAAAAATATCACGGAACCACGTATACAGTAAAAGCTTAATTTAAGAGCAAATCTGGCATTTTTTTCAGAAAGGAAAAAAGTATTTCCCTCTCCTATCCCAACTGCTATTGAAAGATTTTTTATCTTGTCTTTAATTATAGAAAGAATAGTTGAAATATTTTCAGGATTATTTAAAAGACCTTTATTTGAAAAAATAAGGTACTCATCGTTTCCAGACACCTGAATATTACCGTCAACTTCTTTAGCATAAGCAAGAAGTTCTTTTTCAAATTGAATTTTTTGTGAAAGGGCTGTGTTTGAAAATTCATCTGATTTTAAAAGTTTAATGACTTCTATTCCAATTTTGCTGTTTTCAACTTTTGACATTTTAATTCTATTTAAAAGATTTGTAAACTCTTCTCTAATCTCAACATTTGTTGCCTGAACTCTGTACACTGGAATATTTTTCTCTTTTAAAGCACTGTAGATATATCCGAAAGCAGTAAAAATGCAGTTGATTTCTTCGGATTTAATTTTTTTTAAATATTCTTTTAAATATTCTTCTTCGGATTTTTGATAATTATATTTTTGAAGGTCATAACTTTTTATTTCAATATTGAACTCGCTGAGAGTTTCTAAGAAATCTTTTTCATCAACAACATCAATTCCGATTTTTACATCTTTTAAATCTAAAATTCCATAATTATCTTTCTGGAAATCCCAAAAAGATTTTACAACTCCCGTAATTCCCCTTTTGGTATAGACAACAGGTTTTGCTATATTTGTTTTTTCATTCAGGGCAGAATAAACTCCAATTCCTGTAAGATAAAATCCATCAACTTTTTCTTCTATATCTTGAATAAAATTTATCATATCATCTATTTTTTCAGTGGAACGTGTGATAAAATCAATTTCACTGTATGCTGAAGATAAAAGGGAGTATATTTTATCAACAGAATCGGGAGCTCCGATTATAGCTATTTTCATAATTAAATACCTCTTAAATATATTTGATTCATGAAAATTATAACATATTCAGAAAAATATTCACATAGAAATAAGATAAATATATTTAGTCCCATAATTTTTTAATATTTTTCATAAAATTAATATCTTCTTGAATACTTCTTCCCTTTACAGTAAGGTAGCCGCCAATAAGCATTCCATTTGCCCCTGAAAGAAAGCCTGAACCCATAAAATCTTTAAAAATATTTTCTCTTCCAGCAGCAACTTTAATATTTTTATCTTTTAAAATTAATCTGAAAACAGCAATAGTTTTTAAAACTTCAACTGCAGAGAGAATTTTCCTTTCTCCGTGAGGGGTATTTTTAATGGGATTTAAAATATTTATAGGAATTCCATTAACATCAAGTTCTTTTAAGGCAAAAGCCATATTAATTCTGTCTTCAAAACTTTCTCCCATTCCGATAATTCCACCGGAGCAGATTTCAAGCCCTGCTTTCTGTGCATTTTTTATTGTTTCAATTCTTTCTTTAAAAGAATGTGTTGCAGCAGCATAAAGAGAATAAGTGTCAGGTGAAGTCTGGATATTGCAGTGGTATCTTGAAGCCCCGGCTTTTTTTAATTCAAAAAGTTCTTTTTCTCCTAAAAGACCCAATGAACAGCATATTTTAGCATCTGGATTTTCATATGTAATTTCTTTTATAAATTCAAGAACAGTATTAAACTCATCTGTTCCGGATTTCATTTTTTTCCCTGCTGTAACAATTCCAAATCTCATACTCTTATTTTTTTCAGCTTCGTAAAATTCTTTTTTTAAAGTTTCTTTGTCTTTTATAGGATAAGATTTTATATCTGTATTGTACCAAGCTGACTGAGCACAAAATTTACAATCTTCAGAGCATTTTCCAGATTTTGCATTTGTTATTGTGCAGGTTTCTAAAATATTTCCGCAGTATCTGTTTCTTATTTTATCAGCTGCAGTAAAAAGATATAAAAGGTCATTTCCTTTTAGATTAATAAGAGCAAGAGCTTCTTTCTTTGTAATATTTTCATTAATATATTTATCAAAATTAATTTTCATATAAATTCACCTCCGAGATCTTATTTTAAAACAGAAATCTTTTAAAGTAAATTTTTAAATTTTGAAAAGTTAACAATAAAAAAAGGATTGCTGTAAAATTATACTGGCAATCCTTTTGTTTTCTATACCAATGTTAAAAGATAACTGCAGAAAAGATAAAGGTAGAAAAGGCATATTCCAACATATGCAAAGAAGATTGCATATGAACTTACCACAGCTTCTGTATCCATCTTATAATATTTTTCATTTCTGCTTCTTTCAAGATTTCTTAAATATTTTGCTCTGTCATATCTTAAATCATCAGTTAAAGTTGTTCTCATAGTTTCCATATATTTTCCTCCGCTGATATAGATTAATTTTTGTGAAAACAGCTGCAAAATTTAATCTCTCATAGAACGGGTTATATCAGTTGCTATGATATAAAAAGAATGAACAGGATTTTTAAAAATAAGATTAAAATATTCTTCACATTCTTTTTTAATAAAAAAATCTTTTATTTTTGGAGAGACAAAACTGCTTTCATGTTTATCTTCATAATAGTGAACAGCTGTATTATTTTTTTCTGCAGCAATATAATATTCACTTAAATTATGTGAATTAGTCTCAACAAGATAAGTTTTTTCTGTCTCTTTTTTTAATATATCAGAAGAGGAAACAGGTTCTGCATATGATACTGCATAAGAGAGTATCATAAACAAAAATAGTATAAATTTTTTGGAATATAAAATATTTTTCTTAAAATTCATATTACTCTGTCTCCTTTTCTTTTTTATTTTTCTATTTATTTTTTAAATCATATTTTATAAATCTGCATATCTGCACTACAACAGTAGGAATAAATGCAAGAAGATAAATATATCCAAGCTGAGATTTTGTAAGCACAGCTACTTCAAAAAGATTTCCTATGCTGTGATTAAATAATATCACATTTAATAGGAAAGTGCCTACTAAAAATGCAAAAACAGAATAAATATTTGAAAAAAGTCCAAGTTTTATTATGCTATTTTTACCTCTGCAGTTAAATCCGTGGAATAGTCTTGCCAGACAAAGAATTGCAAATGCCATTGTACTTGCAACTTTTTCATCTCCGCTTTGAAGACCAATATAATATCCAGCCATAGTAAATACTGCAATTAAAAATCCTTCAAGCATAATTTTTACAGAAAGGTTTTTATCTAAAATAGGTTCATTTATATCTCTTGGTTTCTCTTCAAGTACATTATCTTTTCCAGGCTCCATACCGATTGCTATTGCAGGCAGACTGTCTGTTAAAAGATTTATAAATAAAAGATGCACAGGTGCAAAAGGCATTGCAAGACCAGCTACTGAAGCATAGAATACAGAAAGAATTCCTGCCATATTTCCTGAAAGTAAAAATCTTATTGAATTTTTAATATTTGCATAAATATTTCTTCCTGTTGCCACAGCTTTAACTATTGTAGCAAAGTTATCATCAGCAAGAATCATTGAAGCTGCATCTTTTGAAACTTCAGTTCCTGTAATTCCCATTGCAATTCCAATATCTGCTTTTTTAAGAGCAGGGGCATCGTTTACTCCGTCTCCTGTCATAGCACAAATTTTTCCTCTTGACTGCCAGGCTGAAACTATTCTTATTTTGTCTTCTGGAGAAACTCTTGCATAAACAGAAATATTTTCAATTTTTTTATGAAGCTCTTCATCTGTCATTCCGCTAAGTTCCACACCGTTAAGAGCATTGTCTCCATCTTTAAATATTCCAATTTCTTTTGCTATTGCAACAGCAGTAACTTTATGGTCTCCTGTAATCATAACAGGTTTTATTCCAGCTTTTAAACAATTTTTAACAGCTTCTTTTGATTCTTCTCTCGGCGGGTCTATCATACTGATAAGTCCGAAGAAAGTATAATCATTTTCATCTTCTTTTGTAAGCTCTTTTTCAGCAGAGAAATTTTTAAATGTAAATGCAAGAACTCTTAAACCGTTGCTTGAAAGTTCGTAGTTTACATTTTCAATTTTTACAATATCTTCATCAGTAACAGGTCTTATTCCATTTTCATCACAGATATATTTTGTTCTTTTAAGAAGAATATCTAAAGCTCCTTTTGTAACCATATAGATTTTTCCATCAATCTTATGAAGTGTACTCATAAGTTTTCTGTCAGAGTCAAAAGGAATTTCAGAAAGTCTTGGATACTCTTTTCTGATTTCAAGTTCGCTTAAATCAAATTTTCTTACAAGATTTGTAAGAGCAACTTCTGTAGGGTCACCTATTTCTTTTCCCCCCTCGCTTACAGCATCACTGCATAAAGCACCAAAATCAAGAAGCATTCTTTGATATTTGTCATTTATATTAATATCTTCTGTATTAATAAGAGTATTGTTTACATATATTTTTTTAGAAGTCATTTTGTTTTGTGTAAGTGTTCCTGTTTTATCAGAACATATTACAGAAATCGAACCAAGTCCCTCAACAGCTTTTAATTTTTTTATTATTGCATTTTCTTTTGACATCTTTTGCGTTCCTATTGCAAGAACGATTGTAACTATTGAGCTAAGTGCTTCAGGAATTGCAGCAACAGCAAGAGCAACAGCAAATAAAAGAGATTCAAGAATATTTACTCCGTGATAAATATTTATTGCAAAAACAATTCCGCAAAGAACAAGAATTGAGATTGAAAGTTTTTTACCAAAATTATCAAGTGAAACTTGAAGAGGTGTAGCTTTGTCTTTAGTTTCTTTCATAAGACTTGCAATTTTTCCAAGCTCTGTTTTCATACCGACAGCAGTTATAACAACAACCCCTCTTCCATATGTAACAAGGCTTCCGGAGAAAACCATATTTTTTTGGTCTCCAAGAGGAATATTTTCTTCAGCTATTGCTTCAGAAAATTTATCAACACTTTCAGATTCTCCTGTAAGAGAGCTTTCATTTACCATAAGTGAAAAACTTTCTAAAGCTCTTCCGTCAGCAGGAACAATGTCCCCTGCTTCAAGGAAAACAATATCTCCTGTAACAACATCTTTAGAAGGAATTTCCATTTTAATTCCGTCTCTTACTACTTTTGCTTTTGGAGATGCCATATTTCTAAGGCTTTCAAGTGATGATTCAGCTTTTAAATGCTGAACAGTTCCTAAAATTGCATTCATAATAATAACAGAGAAAATAACAACAGTACTTTCAATATTTCCTGTCATCATAGAAATTATTCCTGCAATAATAAGAATTATTACAAGGAAATCTTTAAATTGTGAAAGAAAAACAACCCATGCTTTTTCTTTTTCGTGTTCTTGAAGTTCATTTACACCATAAAGGTTTTTTGAAAGTTCCGCCTGTTCTTTTGTAAGACCTTTTTCAGTTACGGAAAATTCTTTTAAAACTTCTTCTTTTGATTTAAAAAAATATTTTTTCATCTATATCTCCTTTTATATATATTAAATTTTTTATAAGTAAATTATTTTTTGAAAGATGAGCAAACCAAGAAATTTAATAAAAAAATAGAGACCATTAATATAATTTTTCGTGTATTACAAAAAACTATATTAAAAGTCTCGTTACCTATTAAGTGAAATTAGGTTCACAGCACCAGATTAATCCCAAAGATTAAACGTGATTGTTGACACTGTGATTAACAACTACTCCCCTTTGATATTTAATTAAAATTATTATTTTTTATTTAATTCATAGTATTATATTTTTACGGTTTTGTCAATGCTTTTCAGAATTTTAGTTTTTATTTTTTTATAAGAAAAAACCATAAGAGGAACACTTACTGTCATACAGAAAAATTCTCCCACAGGAAGAGCAAGCCATAAACCTGTATTTCCTAAAATAAGAGGAAGAGTAAGAAGAAATCCTGCTGTAAAAACAAGAGATCTTGCAAATGCCACAACTCCAGATTCGAGAGGTTTTTCCACAGCAGTAAGAAATGAACTTGCAGTTATATTTACAAAAGAAAAAAGATATTGAAATACAACTATATTTAAAACTTCTTTTGTTAAAAGTTCAAGTTCAATATTTCCTTTTGAAAACATTTCAACAACGAAAGAACTTTTTAATTTCATAACAATAAAAAAGAAAATTCCAATTCCTGCACCTGTTATAAAAGCAGTTCTCAAAACTTCTTTTATCTTATCAATTCTTTTTGCTCCCAGATTATATGAAACAATGGGCTGAAGAGCCTGTGAAAGGCCGTAAAGGCAGATATTAACAACAGAGTTTACATAAAAAACAATGGTAAGGGCAGAAACTCCAATTTCTCCAATTCTTTTCATAAGAATAAGATTGAAAATAAATGTTGCAACAGCACTAGAAACAACAGTAAGCATTTCAGAACTTCCATTGTATAAAATTTTGCCTAAAAGTTTTCTGTCTCCTTTTGGTTTTACAAGAGAGATTGCACTTCTTGATTTTATATATTGTCTCATAAGAATGAGTCCTGCAATTCCATCAGCCAGACAAGTTGCAAGAGCTGCTCCAAAAACACCCATTCCAAGCTTAACAATAAAAATGTAGTCTCCTATAACATTTCCTGTAAAACAGGTAAAACAGCTTATAAAAACAAAATGTGGTTTGTTTGCTATTTTTATAAATGTTTCTGTAAAAATCGGAAAATTATAAAATATATTTAGAAGAAGCATTGTTAAAAGATACGGCTTTACCATAACAGCAAGTGAAGAAGTTGCTCCTAAAACTTTTATAATTTCATCAATAAAAATAAATCCTATTAAGGAAAAACTGCCTAATATTGTAAGATAAACTGCAAAAGTAAAAGAAAATATTTCATTAGCTTTTCTTTTTTGATTATTTCCAAGAGCAATAGAGCAGTAAACTCCTCCTCCTGCACATATCATCATTGCAGTACTCATAACAAAACTAACAATCGGCATTGAAAGATTTATTGCAGCAAGCCCCTGAGCCCCCACTGTATTTGCAATAAAGAATCCATCTATCATCATCTGCATAGATACAACAAGCATACCTATAATACTCGGCACAGCAAAACTGAAGAACAGTTTTTTTACACTTCCATTTTCAAGACTGACTTTTTTCATTTTTCTACCTCTATATAATATAAATTTTTTAATTTTTTGACTATTGCTATTATAAACTATCTTATATATTATGACAATATAAATAAATGAAAAGTCTGAAAAAATAATAGTTCTTGAAAAATATTGTATTAAAAGTTATAATCTTAAATATATAATGGAGGTAATATGGCTAAAAAATTTTATGCATACTATATAGTTTCTTCAGGAAAAACAGGAATATGTGACAGCTGGGACGTATGTAAAAATATTGTTCAGGGGGGAAAATCCCGTTACAAATCTTTTAAGACAAAAGAAGAGGCTGAAGAATGGCTTCTTGGAGGAGCTGAATATATAAAAAAAGATGAAGTTAAAAAAAATCTTCCTGAGGGAATATATTTTGATGCAGGAACAGGAAGAGGGATAGGAGTTGAGGTAAGAGTTACTTCAAAAGAGGGAAATTCTATTCTTCATAAAATTCTTCCGCAGGAAAGAATAAATGAATTTGGAAATTTTCTTATGCCTAAAGGAGCAACAAATAATTTCGGTGAACTTGCAGGAATATTTTTTGCCCTTGAAATAGCTCTTAAAGAAAAAATATTTAATATTTACGGAGACAGCTCTCTTGTAATTGAATACTGGTCAAAGGGATTTATAAAAAAAGATAATGTAACTCCTAAGACTTATGAACTTGCAATGAAAGTAAAAGAAAGAAGAGAGTTTTTTGAAGCTGCAGGAGGAAAAATAAGTCATATATCAGGGGATTTTAATCCGGCTGATTTGGGATTTCACAAATAAAAAACAGGAGGACAGCATGGGTCATTTTGAACTTTTTTCAACAGAACATATTTTAAGTATAGGGGGATATATTTTATTTTACATAATTCTTCTTTTTGCATCTCAGTTTTTTTCAAGAAAAAGTTTTGCAATGACAATTTCTTGTTCTGTGGCTGTAATAAAAGTTGCTGAACTTGTTATAAGACACGGAGTGTATGGAGAAACATTAAATGATTTGATTCCTATTCATCTCTGCAATGTGACTTTAATTTTAGCAGTGATAACAATGATGTTTCCATCGAAATATCTTTTCCAGATAATATATTTCTGGTCTCTGGGAGCAGCAGCGGCGATATTATTTCCAGATTCAAGAGTATCTTTTCCAAATTTTGTTGGAATAAGTTTTTTTATCACACATTTTTTTATACTTTTTACAGTTGTTTATCAGATGATATCTTTAAAATACAGACCGACATTTAAAGGATTTTTAGGTTCTTTTGTGTGTATAAATATTTTTGCAGGAATAGTTTTCAAAATAAATGAAATCTTAGGAACAAACTATATGTATATAAATTATAAACCTGCTTTTTCATCACCTTTGGATTTCTTCGGACCGTGGCCTCATTATATAATAATTGTGGAAATAATATATGTGGTGCTGGGAATAATTTGCTGGCTTCCTTTTAAGAAAAAACATTATAAATATTCAAATATATAAATTTTTTAAATATCTTCCAAATATTTGGAGGATATTTTTTTATGAAGATGTGATTTCGTGATTATGGCCTTAATTTTTCTTCTTTTTCTTCTTTCCATAAAAAATAGCCTCCTATGATTTTTAATTTTATCATAGAAAGCTATTTAAAACATTTATTATTTTATTTACAGACTTTTTTTCACACCCTCATAAATTTTACCTAACTTTTTTCTATTTGAATATATCTAATCTCATATCACTTGTAAAAATTATATTTTTTCTTTTAATTCTTTTGTTTTTATTATAAGTGTTTTATATCTTTTCTTAAAACCGATAACTTTACTGCCATTTATTTCATGAGTATTAGATTTACTTGTAATTATTCTAAATTTTAAAGAATAACCTGAGAGTTCTGATTTTATTTTTAACATAGCTCCTTCAAATTGAGATATAGCTTCTGAAACATTTCTTCCTTTTAATTCTATAAAAAAAGCATTTTTACTATCATCATTTAAAACTAAGAAGTCACAACTTTTTTCATATTTAATAATATCTCCGTCTAATTGATATTGTCTAACATTATTTAAATTTATATTTTCAGCTATATGTTTCCTATCAGAATTTGTATCTTTTGAAACTATTGTTTTTGCATCTATTTTACATTTACTTTTATTTGGAGTTAACAGCATAACTAGACATCTCCTACTTCTACCAGCATATCAAATTCTTCATTTATTATATTAGAGGCCTCATCTATAACTTCATTTTTTATACATCTGACATCTTTATCTATACAATTTTCACATATTCCGTTTTTAAGAAAATATGATGAAAAATTATTGTAATTTATCCAAAATTCTTTTTTTATAATTTTGTTAATCTCTTCTTTTCTTGAGTTGTTTAAATTATAAAGATCATACGCATATAACAGATTATTTAAAGTGCCAAGTACATAAGGACTGTGTGTTGTTAAAAGTATTTTATTATCACTGTTTTGTATCATAGAAACAAATTCTATTACTGCCTTTTGAGCATTTGGAAATAAATTTGACTCTGGTTCTTCAATAATAAAATATGCTTTTTTGTTATTTAGCAGATGATAGAATAAAGTATTTAATATCCATAAAACTTCTTGTTGACCTGATGAAGCAAAATTAATTTTTACATATCCTTTAGAATTTTCCATCTGAAGTCTTTCTTCTCCGTTTATGTTTATATAATCACCTTTTAAAATTTTTTTTATCATATTTGATGCTAAATTTAGTTTATTAGAATTTATTTTCAAAGATGTCATTTTCATAATATCTTTAATCATATTATCTGTTGTGTTATTAAAAAACGATTTTAATTTTAAAATTTTTTCGAGATAATTTTGAGTGCAGTAGTCTATACTTTTTTTCTGAGCATCTTCCATTGAGCTATATATATAATTTAATTGAGAGCTTAAAAGAGTTATCATACTTCTTCCTGCAGGGATATAAATAACATCATATTCATCATTAAAAATATCATTTATATAATTTTTAAAATCTTCTTGATTTTTAAAATGTTTTTCAGTTTTAACCATATCTTCAAGTTTATTTATTTTATCTATTAAATTATTACTAAAATCAATCCAAATATAATTTGGGTTTTTATCATCTTTTTTTAAAGAAATATTTATAAAGATTTTTTCTTCTGTATCATAGCAGTAAGATATCTTCATATCTTTCGGCATTCCCCATGTACTACCGAATACTTGTAAAAAATTTAATCTTATTTCTTTTATTAGTTTATCTTTTAATGGAATATTTATTTCGCTTTCAATAAGAAATAATTGTTTTTTAATTAATAACATTAATAGATTTTTTATATTTTTAAAAAAGAATATACTTTTAGCTACTGTACTTTTTCCAGAGGCTTGTTGCCCTGTAAAAACCATATAGTCTTTTATATATAATTCACAATTTTTCATTGGTCCAAGATTATGAATTATTAGTTTTTCATTTACTTTTTTCATAAAGCTCCTCCTAAATAACTATCTAATAAAATTATATCATATTTATTAGAGTATACAATAAAAAACACAGAAATCTCGCAGAAATAATTTTTCTATATTTTACTATATAAAGTTAAAAACATAAAAATATAGATATTTAATGCATTTAAAAACAATGGTTTAAAAAAAGAAACGTGTGAGAAGCCTTTTAAGGGGCTTCTTTTTGTTTTTTGGTATAAATATACCCTGCTTCAAAAAACACCTCTAAAAATACGTTTAAATTTTCTTCACTTAAATCAGCTTATTTTAACATATTAAAAAGAATTTAAAAGCAAAAAATGGTATTACATTTATTAAATATCCCCCTTGACAAAATGAACAAGTGCATAAAAACAAGAGTTAGAAAGAGACAAGATTATATAATTTTTCTAAGAAGCAGCTCTTCTTAAAAACCCTTATAAATCGTGCTTTTCTCTAAAAATTTCCAAAAAATTAGAAAAAATCAAATAAATTAATTATAAATTATCTTTACTTTATATGAATTTATGCTATAATTTGAATTGAAAAAATAAAAAGTAAAATAAAAATTAAGTAGAAATACTTATAAGTTTTTATACAGTCAAAAAAATAAGTTTTTGACTGCTTTTTTTATTACAAAACAAAAACTAACTCGTAAAAATTTAATACATTTTTCAGTAAATTTAAGTGTAGAAATAATTATAATTATTTCTACACTTTTTGTTTTATTCAAGGGAATTAATTTTTAAGGGTGAGTTAGAGATGGATAAATTAGCATTTCTTTATATGGTTTTATTATTTGTTGTATATCAAATAATGTTTAAAATCACTGGCTTCAGTGTTAATACTGCTGTATATGGTCTTTTTGCCGTTCTTATCTTTTTTTACTATTCTACTGACAATTTACAGTTTAACAAAAAATCTAAACAAAATCCAATTTTTATAAATATCATTATCTTTATGATATTTCTTTTTTTCTATAAAAATATTTCCATATTTACTGTATTCTTAGTTTTCTCTGTATGGCAGATGATTTTATATAGAATTTTTAAAAAATTATCTTATGGAAAAGATAACAGATATACACCTAAATTTTTTAATGAAAGAAATATAGTTAAGTTTTTAATAGATTCTTTAAGTGTTGTTGCTGGTATTATTGGAGCATTTATACTTAAATTTTCTTTTGGCTGGCAGAATCATTTAAAAATTGAATATATAATTACATATCTTGGAATTTTCCTAGTCGGATATGTATATAAAAATATGAGTGAAAAAAGCTGGAGCTACACAAATATTCTGGATGTTTTGAATATTTTAATTTTAAATATAGGAACAGCAATAGTTTTTACAGGATTTATGTATATAAATGAAGTTCATAGATTTCCAATTACAACTCTTATGATGACATTTATTCTTTCAGTATCTATGCAGTTACTTGGAAGATATGCTTTCAGGCTTAAAAGATATTATGGAAGACCACACAAAAATGTAAAAGATATTAAAAGAACTTTAATTTATGGAGCTGGAGAAGCAGGAGCAATTCTTGCCAGAGAATCAATGACAAATCCATATTTTCCTTATGAACTTGTAGGATTTATTGACGATGATGAAAAGAAAATCGGAAGTGAAATGTATAACATTAAAGTTCTTGGAAATAAAGACAGCCTTGAAATGATTATAAAAAACGAAAAGATTGAAAATGTTTTACTTGCTCTTCCATCTATTCATAGTCTTGATATTAGAAGAATAGTTGAAAGAATTCAAAAGTTAGATGGAGTAAAGATAAAAACAGTTCCATCTATATCAGAAATTTTAGAAAATGAATCTCTTGCTTCTCAAATAAGAGATGTAAGAATTGAAGACCTTCTTGGAAGAGATGAGATTGTTATAAATGATGGAAGCATAAGAGGACTTATTGAGGGAAAAGTTATTTTTGTTACTGGTGGAGCAGGAAGCATAGGTTCAGAACTTACAAGACAGATTGCAAAATTTAATCCAAAACAGCTTATTACTCTTGATGTAAATGAAAATGATACATATTTTTTAGCCCTTGAGCTTAAAAGAAAATATCCAAACTTAGATTTAGTTTCTGAAATCTGTAATATAAGGGAAAAAGATAAACTGGAATTTCTATTTAATAAATATAAACCAAATGTAGTATTCCATGCAGCAGCACATAAACATGTGCCTCTTATGGAGCATAATCCAGAAGAAGCTATAAAAAATAATATTTTCGGAACTAAAAAAGTTGCAGAATGTGCAGATAAATATGGTGTGGAAAGAATGGTTCTTATCTCTACAGATAAAGCGGTTAATCCTACAAACCTTATGGGAGCAAGTAAAAGAGCCTGCGAACTTGTAATAGAACATATGAATAAAGTTTCTAAAAATACAAAATTTATGGCAGTAAGATTTGGAAATGTTTTAGGAAGCAACGGATCAGTTATTCCAATATTTAAAAAACTTATTTCTGAAGGAAAAAATCTTACAGTTACTCATAAAGATATAACAAGATATTTTATGACTATTCCTGAAGCAGCTCAGCTTGTAATAGAAGCAGGAGCAATAGGAAAAGGCGGAGAGATATTTATTCTGGATATGGGAAAACCAGTAAAAATCTATGATCTTGCAATGAGTATGATAAAACTATCAAATGCAAATGTTGGAATTGATATTGTAGGACTTAGACCAGGAGAAAAACTTTTTGAAGAACTTCTTTATGATGTAAATTCTGCAATAAAGACAGATAATAAGAAAATATTTATTACAAAAATAGAAGATGGTGCAGTTGATATAACTGAATATTTTGATAAGTTGGAAGAGTGTATTAAAAATCCAAATATTGATGAGATTAAAAATGTTATGAAACAGCTTGTAATTTCTTACAAGGAAGTGAAATACGAGTAATGATTGAAGTTATTTTAATTGGTGCAGGTGGACATGGAAAAGTAGTTTTAGATGCAGTTTTATCTAATCCAAATACAGATGTAAAAATTATAGGCTTTCTTGATGATGGAGATATTAAAGAAATTCACGGAATAAAAAAACTTGGAAATATAAAAGATTTTGTGAATTTTAAAAATAAAAAATTTCACATAGCACTTGGTAACAATAAATTTCGTGAAAAAATTGCTAAAGAATTAGGCGAAGAAAATCTTATATCTATTATTCATAAAACAGCATATATAAGTTCTATGAGTAAAATAGGAAATGGAACTTATATAGGAGCTATGACAGTTATTAATCCTGAATGTGAAATAGGAAAAGGCTGCATAGTAAATACAGGGACAATAGTAGAGCATAATTCTTATATTGGAGATTATAGTCATCTTTCATATAGGGTTTTAGTTGGAAGTGAAAGTAAAATTTTTTCAGGAACAATGATAGATATGGGAACAATAATTGAAAGAAACAGTGAAATAAAGGGGTAGGAAATGTTTTTAAAAAGGTTATTTGATATTGTGGCTTCATTTTGGGGAATAGTTATTCTTTTTCCTGTAATGATAATAGTTGGAATAATAATAAAACTTACTTCAAAAGGCCCAATTCTTTTTAAACAAAGAAGGCTTACGATTAATGCCAAAGAATTTACAATTTATAAATTTAGAAGCATGAGAACAGATTTTGACAAAGATGCAAAAGGTATTCAAGTTAAAGGAAGCAGCAGTGCAATTACTCCGATAGGAAAGATAATAAGAAAAACAAAACTTGATGAACTTCCACAACTTTTTAATATTTTAATGGGGGATATGAGTTTTATTGGTCCAAGACCTGAACTTCCAAGAAGACTTAAATATTATTCAGAAAGGGATAAGGGAATACTTAAGGTGAGAAGCGGAATATCTTCTCCTGCAAGTATAGTTTTTTCAGATGAAGAATATCTTATGAATCAAGTTAAAGATCCTGAAAAATTCTATATCGAACAAATAATGCCTTATAAAATAGATCTTAATCTTTATTATGTTGAAACAAGAAATTTCTGGAATGATATTTATCTGATAATTGCAACATTTTTAAAGATTATAAATAAAGTTGATGACAATAGTATTGTAAAAAACAAAGAGTTATTAGATAAGAAAAAAGAAATAGAGAAAAAAATAGGAGTTGAGTATTAATGGAAAAGAAAACTCTTATGATAACAGGAGCAAGTGGCTTTATAGGGAGTAATTTTATAGAAAGATATAAAGATAAATATAACATTATTCCTGTAGATTTATTAAAAGTAAAACCTGAAAAATTAGATTTCACAGGTGTTGATTGTGTTCTTCATCTTGCAGCTCTAGTACATCAAATGAATGGAGCGCCAAGAGAAAAATATTTTGAAGTAAATACAGAACTGACTAAAAAAATGGCAGAAGAAAGTAAAAAACATGGAGTAAAACATTTTGTTTTTTATAGTACAGTAAAAGTTTATGGATATGATGGAGATTTATATAACCATAATATTATTTTAAATGAAAAATATCCATGTAATCCTAAAAATGATTCCTATGGTGAAAGTAAATGGGAAGCAGAGAAAATACTTAAATCTCTTGAAAATGAAAACTTTAAAGTTGGAATTATAAGACCGCCTATGGTTTATGGAAAAGGTGTAAAAGGAAATATGGAAAGCCTTATAAAACTTATTAAAAAACTTCCAATTTTGCCTTTTAACTATGATAAAAACAAAAGAAGTTTAGTGAATATAGAAAATCTTATGTATCTTACAAGTTTAGTTATAGATAAAGAAGCTCAAGGAGTATTTCTTCCTCTTGATGAAAAGAATTTATCACTAAAAGAAATATTTGAGGGAATAGAAAAAGCATATGGTTTAAAAAGAATAAATATTTCATTAATACAACCATTTTTCTGGTTACTTACAAAATTAAAACCAAATATAATGGTAAGACTTTATGGAAGTCTACAGTTTGAAAATAAGGAAACACAAGAAAAATTGAACTATATTCCAAAAGTAAGTTATGGAGATGGAATTAGAAGGATGGTTAAAGATGTATGATATAACAGCAAGTATTGTTACATATAATACTAAATTATCAGATTTAGATAGGATAATAAATAGTTTTTTTGATACTAATTTGAAAGTTAAATTATATATATCAGATAATTCACCTAAAAATGATTTAAGAAATTACTTTAAAAAATTTAACAAAGAGATAGAATATGAATTTAATAATTTTAATGGTGGTTACGGTTGGGGGCACAATAAAGTAATTGAAAAAATAAAGGGAAAATCAAAATATCATATAATTTTAAATCCAGATATATATTTTGAAAATAATGTTTTAGAAGAACTTTTTGAATATATGGAAAAAAATTTAGATGTTGGAAATATAATGCCAATGGTGAAATATCCAAATGGAGAGATTCAATATTTATGCAAAAGAAATCCTTCACCTTTAAATATATTTTTGAGAACATTTATTCCTTTAAAAAAAATAACTAAAAAAATGAATTATAAATACGAAATGAGAGATACAGAATATAACCAAATAATGAATGTGGAAATACTTTCAGGGTGTTTTATGTTCTTAAAAAATGAAGTTTTTGAAAAAATAGGTATGTTTGATGATAAATTTTTCATGTATTTTGAAGACTTTGATTTTAATAGAAGAATACATCAAAAATATAAAACAATTTTTTATCCAAAGGTAGAGATAATACATGAGCATGCGAGGGAAGCACATAAAAATAAAAAAATGTTATATGTAGCTTTTAAATCAGCTATTTATTATTTCAATAAATGGGGATGGTTAAAGTAAAGGAGTTTTATAATGGATTTAAGAAAATATGATTTTTTAGGAAAAATAAAACTTTTCTATAGTTTTATTATTACAAAAATTTTATATAAAAGGGCAAGATTAGTTAGACAACCATTTGATATTAGAGGCAACAAATATATTGAATTAAATTATGGCTTTACTTGTGGGTTTGGTTGTAGATTAGAAGCATACCCTGAAAACAAAAATGAAAAAATTTTAATTTTTGGGGAAAATGTTCAAATAAATGATTATGTTCATATTGCTGCTAGAGAAAAGGTTGTAATAGAAGATAATGTTTTAATTGCAAGTAAAGTTTTTATTAGTGATTTAGATCATGGTTATTATTCTTCAGATGTGATTTTTGATATAAATATTATTCCTACAGAAAGAAAACTTTTTTCTAAACCTGTAATAATACATAAAAATGTTTGGATAGGAGAAAATGTATCGATATTATCAGGAGTAGAAATAGGTGATAATAGTATTATTGGTGCGGGAAGTGTTGTTACTAAGAGTATACCAATGAATACTATCGCAGTTGGAAATCCAGCAAAAGTAATAAAAAAATATAATGAGGTAACTAAAAAATGGGAGAAAATATAAAAAAAATAGTTATATCTGGTATAAATTTATTTGAAGGTGGTCCACTTTCTATATATTATGATATTTTGAATATTTTATTTGAAGATAAATATTTTGAAAATCATGAAATTACAATTTTTGTTCATAAAAAAGAATTATTTCAAAAGTATATAGATAAAATTGAAATAATAGAACTTCCCAAATCAAGAAAAAATTATATATATAGATTGTATTATGAATATATTTATTTTTTTAAATATTCAAAATCAAGAAATATAGATGTTTGGATATCGTTGCATGATATTACTCCAAATGTAATAGCTAAAAAAAGATATGTATACTGTCATAATCCAAGTCCTTTTTTAAAAAAAATTACTTGGAATATTTTTAAATATTCAAAAGTTACATGCTTAATGTCTATATTTTACCGTTTTTTATATAAAATAAATATAAAAAAAAATACAAGTGTAATAGTCCAACAAAACTGGATAAAAGAAGAATTTGAAAAAGAATTTGGAATACAAAATATAATAGTAGCTAGACCAGATGTTAATTCTACATTTATATGTAAAAATTTTAAAAAAAAGGAAGAAAAGGAAAAGTATTTATTTATTTATCCTGTTTTTCCAAGAGTGTTTAAAAATTTTGAAATTATATGCGAAGCATGTAAATTAGTAAATAAAACAAACTTTAAAGATATGTATGAGGTAATTTTTACAATTAATGGATATGAAAATAGTTATTCTAAAATGTTATTAAAAAAATATAAGAATATAAAAAATATAAAATGGATAGGATTGCAAAATAGAGAAAATTTATTTAAGTTATATAACGAAGTAGATTGTATGATTTTTTCTTCTCTTCTTGAAACATGGGGACTTCCTATATCTGAATTTAAAAATACAAATCAACCTATTTTATTGGCTGATTTACCTTATTCTTATGAAACAATAGGAACATATGAAAAAGTTAATTTTTTTAATACAACTGATGCAAATGCTTTGTCAAAGTTAATGATAAATTTACTAGATAATAAAGAAATTTACAAGGGGAATATCACTAAAAATAAAGGTGGTTATTCTAATTGGCACGATCTTTGTAAAAAAATTATATTAGGAGATAATTAATTATGGAAGTTATAGGAATAGTTGTTCTATTTAATCCTGAAGACGAAATTATTGATATTTATAAGTCATATAAGAAGCAGTTTGAAAAAGTTATTTTTGTTGATAATTCTATAAAAATTAATACTAAATTTATAAATTTAATAAAAAGTGATAGAGATAATTTATATTATTCTTTTAATGAAAATATAGGGCTATCTAGAGCATTAGATTTTGGATGTAAAATAGCAATAAAACAAGGATTTGAGTATGCTTGTTTGTTAGATCAAGATACATATGTGGAAGAAAAATGTATATTAGAGTTGAAAAAATATATAAGAAAAAATCAAGTAGCTTTAGTTGCTCCAAATATAAAATTTATGATTAGAGATAAAAATAACAAGCTTTCTATAAATAGAATTCTTGATCCTTTAGAAGAAAACAAGTATGTAAATTTTGCAATTACTTCAGGAAGTTTAATAGATTTAAAAGTTTATAAAAAAATTGGAGGAGTAGATACTAATCTTTTTATAGGACAAATAGATCAAGATTATTGTACTAATTTAATTAAAAATAATTTTTATATTTATAGAGTAGGAAATAGTTTTATTCAGCAAGAAGCGGGTAAAAGTAAGGTATATAAAATTTTTAATAAAGAAATACTTAATCCGAAATACCCAGCTTTTAGATATTATTATATTTTTCATAACGAGAGATATTTAAGAAAAAAATGGGGCAAAATATACGATATAAACAAAGTTAATTTATGGAAATATATAATAATAATATTATTTTTTGAAAAAGATAGATTCAAATTACTTTATCAATGCATTTTAGGTTTTTATAGTGGAGATAAATATGAAAAAAATAAGTTATTTAGATAAATTAACAGTATTTTCAATTGTATTAATTCCCATATTTTCTTCTTATAAAAGTATAATTCCTAAAATAGATTTAGGTATGTTTATATTTTTGGTTGTTTTATTTTTTAATATATTAAAACTAAAAAGTAGTAAAAAAAATTTTTTTTATGGCAATATAATATGGATTATCTATATAACTTATATTATTTTTAGTATAGTTATATCTTCTATTTTTAATTTTTCAAATTTTGGATTTAATTTTTTTAGATTTTTTAAGCATATATTGATTATAAATGTTTTAATTTATTATACAAATAATAAGAGATTCAATTTTAATTATGCTATTAAAATATATTGTAAGGTAGCTGTATTTGCTTCATTATTTATATATTTACAAACAATTTTATTTTACTTTTTTAACATAAAATTAGCAGGATATTTTCCTAATTTAATTATGTACCCTAGTTATGCTTCAAGAATATCAACAATAGGAAATCATATGTTTAGACCGACTTCTATTTTTTTTGAGCCAGCTCATTTTATAGAATTTGTTATTTTAAGTCTAATATTTTATCTTTTTTATTTTGAAAAAGGAATAATAAAAATATTTATTGCTTTTTTTATAACTAGTGGCATTTTTTTATCAACTTCGGGACAAGGAATGATAATAGCGACTTTTATATGGATGATATGGATATGTAGAACTTTAAAGAAAAAAAGAAAAAGAGAAATTCTTAATGTTATTTTAATAAGTATTTTAGGAATAATCTTAATGTATTTTTTGTTTAAAAGTGAAAATGGAAGACTTGCTTTAGAAAGAATCTTCTCATCATCTGGTAATCATGCAGCAGCTGGAAGAATACAAGGTTATATAGTTTTTAAAAATTTGTCCTTACCAGAAAAAATTTTTGGAATAGGATATGGAAATGTTCCAAATATGTTTTTCACAAGTTTAATTTTTAATCTAATTTGTATAGGATATGTTGGAACATTTATTTATTTCTTACTATATTTAATATTTTTTAAATACAGTAAAAAATTTTTTTTAAAGTTAATTGTTGTTATTAATTTTATACTTTCAGTATCGTCAACAGCATTTATGGGGGTAACTTTATTGTTTTATTTTATGTTTATAGTTTCTGGCATAATACATTATAAAGATATTAATAAAAATAAATTGACTATTAAATATTGAGTAAAAAATATAAGAGAGGAGATTATATAAATATATAATATATTTATAATTAAAAAAATGAAAATATTGATTGTAAGTGATTCATTTTATCCTAATGCAACAATGAACGGTATTGTTGCTAAAAATTTAGTAGATGAAATAAATAAAAATGGAGAAAATAATGTAACTATTCTTACTTATTTAAATCCAGAAAAAGTCCCTAAAAATTATAATAATTCTAAAATTTACTATGTTAAACACCCTTATTTTTATAATAATTACAAATATAGAAAACTTATCTTTACTTCAAAAAATATTTTGGAAAAAAATTTAAATAAGACCAAATTATTAATCACAAGAGTTTTTTCTTTTATTTTTAGGAATATAAATTTTTTAGGTATAAATAAAAATGTTTCTAAAAAAATATGTGAAGAATTAAATTTAATAATAGAAAAAGAGAATATAGATACAATTTTTTTAATATCAGCACCTTTTGAAATTTTTTATTCTGCTTTAATCTTAAAAAAAAGTAAAAATAAAAAAATAAAAATACTAGGTCATCAAATAGATTTTTTTATAACATTAGAAGATAAATTTTATCCTGAATTCCTTAGAAAATTTCGAAAAATGAAAAGAATAAAGATGTTAAAAGAATGTAATGAGTATTTTAATATGTTATATATGTTGCCATTTGTTTTCAAAAAAGAATTTAAATATTTAGAGAGAAAATCACATGTAAGAGAATGCGAGTTACCCTTAATTATAAAAAATAATTTTATAGATAGAATCAAAAGTAACGAAAAAACTAATAATATATTATTTACTTATACAGGGTCTTTAGACTTAAAAGAAAGACCTCCAGTTGAAATAATAGAATTATTTAATAAAATTAATGAGAAAAATAATGTAAAATTATGCTTTTATCATAAAGGAAATTGTCATAGCATTATAGCAAGTTATAGTACAAAGTATAAAGGGTTAATAGAGGATTATGGAAATCAATCTGTAGATATTTGTTACCAAGCAATGGCAAAAAGTGATTTTTTAATTAGTATAGGGACGATAACAGGTAATCAAATAGCAGGTAAAACCTATGATTATATATCTACAGGAAAACCCATCATTTATTTTTATTTTAATGATTATGACTTAAATAAAAATTATTTTTTAGATTATCCTTTGGCTTTATGTGTTCAATTGAAAGATGAATTACAAAATATCAATATACTCAAAATAAAAGATTTTATCAATAAAACTAAAGGTAAATTTTTAAGTTTTGAAGAGATAGAGAAGAAATATACAAATAATTTACCATCAACAATTGTAAAAAAAATATTTAAATAAAAATTGGTACAAAGGAGATAGAAATGAGTGGTTTTAAAAATAAAACTTTATTAATAACTGGTGGAACAGGTTCTTTTGGGAATGCTGTTTTAAATCGTTTTTTAAAAACAGATATTAAAGAAATTAGAATTTTTTCTCGTGATGAAAAAAAACAAGACGATATGAGGCATGAATTTCAGGCTAAAATGCCTGAAGTTGCAGGGAAGATAAAATTTTATATAGGAAATGTAAGAGATATAGAATCTGTTAGAAATGCTATGCATGGAGTAGACTATATATTTCATGCTGCTGCATTGAAACAAGTTCCTTCATGTGAATTTTTTCCAGTAGAAGCTGTAAAAACAAATGTAATAGGAACAGAAAATGTTTTAACCGCTGCTATTGAAGAGGGAGTAAAAAATGTTGTTTGTCTTTCCACAGATAAAGCGGCTTATCCAGTTAATGCAATGGGAACATCTAAAGCAATGATGGAAAAAGTAATTGTTGCTAAATCAAGAACAGTTAATCCTGAAGATACAAAAATATGTTGTACAAGATATGGTAATGTAATGTGTTCAAGAGGAAGTGTAATTCCTCTATGGATAGAACAAATTAAACAAGGAAATCCAATTACAATTACAGAACCAACTATGACAAGATTTATTATGAGTCTTGATGAAGCAGTAGATTTAGTTTTATTTGCTTTTGAAAATGGAACTAGTGGGGATATCTTAGTTCAAAAAGCTCCAGCTTGTACAATAGAAGTTTTAGCTAAAGCTGTAACAGAACTGTTCGCACCAGGACATGAAATAAAAGTAATTGGTATTCGTCATGGAGAAAAAATGTATGAAACACTTCTTACAAATGAAGAATGTGCAAATGCAATTGATATGGGAGAATTTTATCGTGTTCCATGCGATAAAAGAGATCTTAACTATGATAAATATTTTAAAGAAGGAAATGTTGAGCGTAATACTCTAACTGAGTTTAATTCAAATAATACAGAACTATTAGATGTTGAACAAGTAAAAGAAAAATTACTTTCTCTTGCTTATATTAGAGAAGAACTTGAAAAATGGAAAAATAGATAAGAAAGAGGGTAATTATGAAAATATTAATAACAGGGGCTAAAGGTTTTGTTGGAAAAAATTTAGTTGAAAATCTAAAAAATATCAGAGATGGAAAAGATAGAGTTCATAAAATTCCAAGTGATTTAGAAGTTCTTGAATACGATATTGATAATACAGAAGCAGAATTAGAAGAATATTGCAAAAAAGCAGATTTTGTTTTTAATCTTGCAGGAGTAAACAGACCAAAAGACAATTCTGAATTTATGAAAGGTAATTTTGGTTTTGGAGAAAAACTTTTAAATTTACTTAAAAAATATAAAAATAATTGTCCTGTTATGCTTTCATCATCTGTTCAAGCTACTCTTGAAGGAAGATATGCAGGAAGTGAATATGGAAAAAGTAAACTTGCAGGAGAAGAACTTTTTAAAAATTATGGAAAAGAAACAGGAGCAAGAGTTTTAATTTATCGTTTCCCTAATCTTTTTGGAAAATGGTGCAGACCTAATTACAATTCTGCTGTTGCTACATTTTGTAATAATATTGCAAATAATCTGCCTATTCAAGTAAATGATAGAAATACAGAACTTGATTTAGTATATATTGATGATTTAGTGAAAGAATTATTAAGAGCAATAAATGAAAATGAAACTAAAGATGAAAAAGGGTACTGTTATGTTCCTGAAGTTCATCATGTAACTTTAGGAGAAATAGTAGATTTGCTTTATGAATTTAAAGAAAGTAGAAAAAATCTGTTTATTCCTAATATGGTAGAGGGAAGTTTCAGTAAGAAACTTTATTCAACTTACCTTTCATATTTAAACCCTAAAGACTTCAGCTATTCTTTAAAAATGAATGAAGATAACAGAGGAAGTTTTACAGAAATAGTAAAGAGTATAGACAGAGGACAAGTAAGTATAAATATAAGCAAACCAGAAATAACAAAAGGACAGCATTGGCACAATACTAAAAATGAAAAATTCGTAGTTGTAGCAGGTGAGGGAATAATTCAGCTTCGTAAAATAGGAACAGATGAAATAGTTGAATATAAAGTAAGTGGAAAAGAGATGACAGTTGTAGATATGATTCCTGGATATACTCACAATATTATTAATACAAGTGAAACAGAAAATCTTGTAACTGTTATGTGGTGTAATGAATGTTTTAATCCAGAAAAACCTGACACATATTTTGAAGAAGTTTAATAGGAGAGAAGAATGGAAAATATAGTTTCATTTAAAAATAATGGAAAGTTAAAACTTTTAATTATTGTTGGAACAAGACCAGAAATTATCCGTCTTGCAGCAGTAATAAAAAAATGCAGAAAATATTTTGATTGTTTACTTGCACATACAGGACAAAATTATGATTATAACTTAAATGGAGTCTTCTTTCATGATTTAGAATTGGAAGATCCAGATATTTATATGGAAGCTGTTGGTAAAGATTTAGGAGAAACAATGGGAAATATCATTGCTAAATCTTATCAAATTATGTCAGAAATTAAGCCTGATGCAGTATTAGTTTTAGGAGATACAAATTCTTGCCTTTCAGTTATAGGGGCAAAAAGATTGCATATTCCTATTTTCCATATGGAAGCAGGAAACAGATGTAAAGATGAATGTTTACCTGAAGAAACAAATAGAAGAATAGTAGATATTATTTCAGATGTAAATATGGCTTATTCAGAACATGCCAGAAGATATTTGGCTGATTGTGGACTTCCAAAGGAAAGAACTTATGTAACAGGTTCTCCAATGGCAGAAGTATTGCAGAATAATCTTTCTAAAATAGAAGCATCAAATATTCACGAAAGATTAGGACTTGAAAAAGGAAAATATATTCTTTTATCAGCTCACAGAGAAGAAAACATTGATACAGAAAAGAATTTCTTATCACTATTTAATGCAATAAATATAATAGCAGAAAAATATAATATGCCAATTTTATATTCTTGTCACCCAAGAAGTAAAAAAAGAATAGAGCAAACAGGTTTCAGATTAGATTCTCGTGTTATTCAGCATGAACCTTTAGGTTTCCATGATTATAACTGCCTTCAGATGAATGCCTTTGCAGTAATATCTGACAGCGGAACACTTCCTGAAGAATCATCATTTTTTACTTCAATAGGAAAACCATTTCCTGCAGTTTGCATAAGAACAAGTACAGAAAGACCAGAAGCATTAGATAAAGCATGTTTTGTCCTTGCAGGAATAGAGGACAATGGACTTGTACAGGCAGTAGAACTTGCAGTAGAAATGAATAAAGAAAAAGATTTGGGAATTCCTGTCCCAGATTATGTAGATGAAAATGTTTCAGATAAAGTTGTAAAGATAATTCAAAGCTATACAGGAATAGTAAATAGAATGGTATGGAGAAAAAATACCTAAATTAAAAAAGGAGGAATTATGAAAGGAATAATACTTGCAGGAGGAAGTGGAACAAGACTTTATCCTGTTACAAAAGCAATATCAAAACAGATAACACCAATTTATGATAAACCAATGATTTA
>OGXP01001068.1_pt1 | contig 25265 bp, 26 predicted proteins | sample 1576351 | NCBI WGS metagenome assembly OGXP01 (sample SAMEA3541517, study PRJEB24748) | human gut metagenome | biome: human gut; feature: human-associated habitat; material: faeces | place: China | collected 2012
AAAATATTAAAAATTTTTTATATAAAGTCAATTTATAATTTCCTTAGAAATAAAATAAAAGGTGTTAACTTTAAGACGGGTTAACACCTTTTTATTTTTTATATTGATTGAATGTTAGTTAAAAAAATCATCTATTTCACTTATAAAATCATCTAATGCTTTTAATTTATCTCTTGATATACAATACAAAATATTATAATCTATACTTTCTATAATTTTCATAGATTTATCTGCTTTTTTATCATAAGAACGTCTAACTGACTGATATATTTTATGTAATACATCTGCTGAATGATGATATTTTAAATCACTATCTAATAAGTCATTTTCTAAATCAAACCCCAATCCTTTTATAAAACTTAAAGTTAATTTAGGATCTATTTTAGTAAAAAAGTTATATTCTGATAAAAACCAAGTTTCTATTTCAAATACAGCTATTATAGTTTTAACAGTTATGGTTAAATTAGGATCATTAATAAGAGATAATTGTTTTATTGTATTAAGTTTCTCTAATCCAAAAGGATATAAATCTCTTAAACCTAAAACTTTTAAAAAATCTTTATTCTGCATATCTTTATAAGTTTCATTTATTTTACTTTGTACTCTATTATCATTTTGGCAATTAACTATTTGCACATAATATTCAGTAGAACTTTTAATATCTGATTTTAATATAGTAATAGTTTCTGGTATATTACTTCTTTTTCCTCCACCTTTTAAATTCATTAGTTGAATTGATACAGAATTTTTATTAGCAATTTCTGTTACAATTTTTTCAACAAAATATAATTCAGTTTGTCCTTCTACATATATACACATCTTTTTCATAATTATTTACCAACATTATTCAAATAAAATTTATTAGATAAAAAATCAAAATTAGATAGACCAGTTAATTCAAAAAAATCAAAGACTTCTTTGTGATTCTTATATGAATAAAATTTAATTTCATTATTTTCTTTATGAATAACTTGCCAATATTTTAAATCCATATTATTCATTACATATCTATCATTAGTAGATATAATTAACTGGCTATCTGATTCAATAGCATTTCTTTCTAATATATTTATTAATTTTGTAGATCTATCATAATCTAAACCTTCTCCTATATCATCTATAACTATTAGATTGACTTTATTTTCAAACAAATTAATTAAACTATGTGTCAATATGGAAAATGCCCTAAACATTCCTTGTGACATATTTAATTGAGAAACTCCCTTTTTAATGCCATGTTCCATTAATTTAAAACTATAAAGCCCATCTGAAAATTTTTCAAATACTATATCGTCAATAAAGTAATCCAATTCTTGCATTTGATCTAGTAGTTTCTTTTTTAACTCTTTACCATACTCTTTCTTTTCTAAAGCATATTTTAAATTTCTTGCTACTCTATTTGTTTCTATAAAATAATAATCATTTAACATATCTAATTGTTCTTCTCTACTTCCTAGTGTTTTACCTAACTCAGTACCAAACTCACAGAACATACTTGTATCGCACCAGTCATATATTACTTCTAATACAGGATGTTGCTTTTTATCTCTTTTAGCATAAATAGCTGGAATATCATTATCTATAGCAAATTCATAAGTTTTCTTTTCAGATTCCGAAAATATTTCTCCATATCCATTTTCCTTTCTATTTATATAAATATTCCCATTTACACTTAACTTTTCTTCTTTAATATGAACTTTTCCATCTTCCAATTTTGCATTTAATTCATATGTATAAATATCATTTCCATTTTCAAATTTTATTTTATATTTGCCAATAATTTTTTTTAATTTTTGAGTTATAAATCTTAAAAGAATTATAATAGTTTTTAAAGTTCTTGTTTTTCCTGTTGCATTTTTACCAACTATTAAATTTATATTTTGTAATAATAATTCACGATAAAACCATTCATTTTCAAATTCATATGATATGCTTTTTATTTTCATATTTGCCCTCTCCATTTATATCTATATATTATTTTATAACTAAATTAAATATATTTTTCTTAATTTAAAATTGTATAATCTGGATTTAATGTTATCTATATTTTCTATTTTTAAAATATTTATTTAATTCATCTATTTTAGTAATATTTCTATATTTTTTAGAAAGTAAAAATTCTATAATTACATTTACTGCTATTTTTCTAAGATTATCACAATCCTCTTTTTCTATCTTTGCTTTTCCACTGTGAGTTATACTGGATCTTTTTCTATATAAATTTTTTACTTGTTTTTCTATTTCTAAACGTTGTTGTAAATTTTTTCCTAAAATTAAAAGTACTAACTCTGATATTATATGTGTTGTACTAGCTGCCATAAAATTATCTGCTTTAAAATAAAATAAACTTTCTAATGCGATCATAGCTTTTAATAAAGCACTACTATTTTTATCTTCAACTAACGAATCTCTTATCCAGCCAATTGCTACTAAAATTTTCTCTTCTAACTCATTTAAATTTTTTCTAGACATGATTTCTATTAATTTTTTAAAAATTTTATTCTTTTTAATCATCTTTAAATCTAAAGCAGATTTTTTTTCTAAAAGAAAATCTTCAAAACTAAAAAGAGTTTTATCTGTTACTGCATTCATTTTAATAGTTTCTACTTCTTGTATAGCTCCAATAGAACAATTATAATATTGATTTTCTATAATACTTATTAAAGCAAGTAAATCTAAAAAAGTTTCATTTTTTTTATTTGCTAATATATAAGCCATCTCTTGATCTCTAGCTTCTACTAAAGTTTCCAAAATATAGTTATAATTTTTTATTGACCAAAAGTTCTCACTTGGTTTTTTAAAAAAACTTTTCTCTATCTTTTCTTTATTCTTTTTAAAATTATATACTTTAAAATTTCCTAATTGTATTTTAGATTCAGTAAAAACACCGTTTATATTAGAAAAAACTCTAAAAAATTTTACAGGATATTTTTTATTGATATACTCTTCAAAATTTTCTTCTGCTTCTTTTCTTTCTTGTAAAATTTTTTCTAACTTTTCTTTTTCATTAATATCATTTGCATTTTTTATTTTCTCTTCAAAAATCTTTACTGACTTATAATGATGTCCTACTATAACATTTTTTAACTCTTCATCAAAAACTTTCTTAGATAAAAAGTTTATTTTTTGTAATAGTTTTTCATATTCTTCCTCATATTTATCTTTTTTTACCCAAATTTCAATAGGATTATAAGGATCGTCGTATCTAGTCAAAAATTCATATCCTTGTTGTTGAGCTGTTGTTGTATAATTTAATATCCTATTTATTGCACTATTCATATACTTATCCTCCTGCTAGAGCATTAATTATAATCAATTTCATAATATTAAAATTAGAGAAATCAATAAGTTAAATTAAATGATATAACTTCTTTAGTTTTTACATTATTTCCTTTAATTATTATTCCTATTTTTCCAAATGAATTATTTGATAGTTTATAAAATCCCCATATTTTACCAAATAAAATAATAATTCCAAATACTTCTTCCCCTGTATAAACTACAGCAAGGATATTATATTCTTCTAGTTTTATTTCTCTTTGTAAAAGTATTAACTTCTTCAATACTTCTATTATTTTTTTGCCATTTATTGAATATAAGCCAACTAAACTTTCTTCTGCTATCTTTTCTAAGATTATTTCTTTTTCACTTTCATTTGAATGAATATAGCAATATAAAAAATTAGAGATTTTTTCTCCTATCTCATCAGAATAATATTCAGATTCAATATTCATAAAAAATTCATAACAACTTTTTAACAAAGCTAAATCAATTTTATTAATTAGTTCTTCTTTTGATCCATTTATAGTTCTCTCTCTTTCATCAGTAGTTTCATCTAACTCAACATCATCTAAAATTTTTCCCTTTCTTTTTAATGCTTTCTTCATTGTTAACATTACTTCTTCTTTATTATCCCCTATAAACTCAATTTCATCGTTATTTTTGTCTTCTAATTTCTTTATATAATATTTTATTTTCCTTTCTCCAGTTTCATCTCTTTCAATTTTTACTTTTTGTCCGTCCTTTGTTACCCACTTTACTCCATTTTCCCAATAAAAAGAATCATTTTTCTTCCCTTTTAGATTATTTCTCTCTCTGTCAAAGGCAACTAAAATACTATCGGTTAGATAAACATCTATATTTGTTCCTAAAAGGGAATTACACTCTTTACAAACATTATAACAATGTATTGCTCCACCAAGTGAATCTGGAATTATATGTTCATCCGACCCTTCTTTTTCTTCTCTACAAATTATACATTTCATTTTTCAATTTCTCCTTTTAGTATATTTTATAATAACTATATACAAATACATACTTTACCATAAATAGGAATTTCTTCCTATTATTATGGTCAAGATATTAGCCATTATACTACTTAAATTATTTGTAATCTCTAAGAATAATAATATTTTATTTTTCATAGGTATCACCTCAGCTTTATTCATAACTTTAAAAATAAAAAAATTGATTAAAAATAGTATGACTCCTATCCATGATAAAATATATATTTACATCATATTTTCTAAAGGATAAATTTCAAAATTATCTAATATTAAGATATTTTTATTTGATACATTAGATAATACACTTGGAGAATGTGTTGTAAAAACAAATTGTACTTTTGGAAAAATTTTCTTTAATACAGAAATTATTTTTTTCTGCCAGCTTGGATGTAAGTGCATATCAATTTCATCTATAAGGACTACTCCTGATGTTTCTTCTAAAATATCATCTAATAGTTGTGGATTTAATATTGCCATACGATATGCAATATCTGCTATCATACTTAATGTACTCTTTATTCCATCACTTAATATTCTTAAAGGTAAATTTTCTACTACTCCATTTTCTCTTCTTATAGCAACTTCTAATTCTCCACTTCTTACTTTAAAATTAAATTCAGCAGTTTTTATTGTTTCATCAATAGCCATATAACTTTGACTTAAAGCATTTTTAACTACACTTAGTTCTGGAATTCTTTTTCCTTCTTGTAATTCAAGATAAGTCATTTTCTCAAACCATTTTAACATCATCTTTTCATTTGATGCTGACTCAATGCAATCTACATATCCTTTTAAACGTGAAAAACTTTCTTGTATTTTCTTTAAGTTTCTATCTTTTTTCTACATCCAAAGTCTTCCTGTTCCATAATATGCTATAACAGGAAGTATTACATCTTTATTCCCCATTTTAATTTTAGTCTGAATTTCAGAAGCATATTTTATTATTTCCTTTGCTCCTGTATTAGTTGTTCTTCCCTTTTCTCCATTAAGACCTCTTATCCATGAAATCTGTTTTTTATCAACTTCACATTCAGCATAAATTCCTACTGGAAACTGATGCTCTCTCTCTATACTACTTCCTATCTCATACATTTTATAGTGAGAATCATTTTTATCTATTCCATAAGTTCCCATACCATCAAATGTTGAAATATATCCTCCTAATGCAATAGATATAGCATCTAATATTGTAGTTTTTCCTGCTCCATTAATTCCAATTAAAACTGTATAATCTGGATTTAATTTTATTTCTACATTTTCATAGCAACGAAAATTTCTAATTTTTATCTCTTTTATTTTCATTATGCCACCAACCTATCTTATTTTAATAATATTATAGCATATTACACGAAAAAAACGTGTATTCTGTTTTTATATTTTTTATAAGATAATATAAAAAAGGAACTGCATAAGCTACAATTATAGCCTATAACAATTCCTCTTCTTTATTTAATCATTCACAACTAAATTTAAATTTTAGTATTTTCCATATGGTGTTATTATTGTAACACTGTTATTTGAATTAACTACTCCAGCATTTGTTGCTGTTGATCCATTTGCTGTATTTGTTGTTGCTGAACTACTATTTTCTGACATTCCAAATGCTGCCATAAAAGATTCTCCTAAGCTAACTTCTTGAACTCTTACATTAGCAATATCTTTATTTTCTAATATATGAGTTTCTTCAATTCTTTTACTTTCTACAGCATGAGATTCTTTTTCATTTTTTTCTTCAGCTGCAAAAGCAGAAACTGTTAATACTGCAAAAGCCATTATTAATAATTTTTTCATTTTTTTACCTCCATAAATTTAAAATTAGAATACATAAGCTGCTGATAATCCACCAATGAAAGAAACTGTGTCTTGTGTTCCTTGTTTAGCTATATCATAAGCTCCAGCTGTTAATGTAATTGGTAAGCTTGGGAATGGAACTACTCCTACTCCTAAACTTGTTACTCCTGAAGTATAGTCAGCTATTAAACTTACTTGTGGTAAAATATATACTGCTCCTGATACAAATCCATAAACTTTATCTTTTTTATCTCCAGATGAGTTTGTATCTGCATAAGCATTATTTCCTAATCCAGCTGTTAATGCAATTGGTGCTATATCATTAGGTAATAATTTAGTAACTGAACCATAAAAACTTGGATCTACATCATCATGATCATTATCGTGCCATAATGTAGCTCCTGACATTCCTACTGCTACACCAAATCCATATTCTTTAAATGTATGTCCTACTGAAACATTTAAATTTCCTCTGTTGAAAGCTCCTCCATCATCTGGATTTATACTTCCTAAAGATAAAGAGATAGCTCCTCCTACTGTTTCATATGGATTTCCATAACCAAATCCAACTCCCATAGCTCCATCTGCATGTTCTACACTATTATATGTTCCTGAAACTCCTCCAAACATTACTCCTGCTCCTGGAACAAGTCCTGCTGGTGCACTAAGAGTAAATCCTGGTAATGCAGCCATTTCTGTAAAGTCTTTAGCTACATAGAAAATTCCTTTATCTGTTCTAGCTTGATTAGAAGATATTGCAGCTGACGAAGCAGCATTTTCCATACCATTAGCAAATGCTAACGAACTTAAAATAAATGTACCTAATAAAATTTTTCCTTTCACTTATTTCCCTCCTAGATTATTTTTAATTTTCTCTTAAAGCTTGTATTATATCTATCTTCCCAATCTTTGCTGCTGGATATATTCCCATAACAACTCCCAATATTACTGAAGATCCCATAGCACAAACTATTTGAAAAATATTAAATTCTGGTTTTATAGCTATCAATTTCCCTAAAATAATAGAAATTATACTTCCTAAAATTATTCCAATAATTGATCCTATGATTGAAATTATTATTCCCTCTATTAAAAATATACTTACTACATCTTTTTTAGGAGTTCCTATTGCTCTCATTATTCCTATATGCCCTATTCTAGCTCTTACTCCACTAGCAACTAGGTTCATTATTCCAAACCCACCTATACATAAAGAGATAGCTGATAACAATCCTAAAACATTTTTTACTAACTTTTGAATTTTCACTATTCTTTTATATACTTCTGGAGTTTCTAAAAGAGTTACTCTTTCAAATCCTCCTCTATCTTGATTAAACTTTTTTAAAATATATGGTATATACTCTTCAACATCCTCATTTTTATCAAATGCTACTATTAGTTGCTTATATGTATATCTTTCAAAAAGTCTTTGATAATAGCTTTGAGAAATTATTATTCTATTTCCTTGCTTCATAAGTTCAAAAGGATTTTTCTCTTCATAAATATCTCTAATTATGAACTCATACTCTCTATTATTAATAGATATTCTTATTTTATCCCCCTTTTTACTCTCAGGAAACTGGTTTTTATCTAAAATAACTTCTCTATCATTTAATTGATTAAGTCCTAAAACTGCAAGAGCCTTTGGAGAATAACCTTTGAATATATTTCCCTCAGTTTCTATTCTTGCCTCTGGAAATACTGCATATTGCACCATAGGATATCCCTCTATAATTTGCATATCTCTCATATCCATATTGGCTCCACCAACCATTATTCTATTATCACTCATAGCTGAAAGATCATTAGAAATTATTTTCTCTCCCCCTGCTCCCAAGGAAAGAGACATTATCAAAGCTATTACTCCCCCTGTTACTCCTAAAAGTGGAAATATAGCTCTTTTCCAATTTCCTATAAGCAACTTATATGCAAACCATAGTTTCATTTTCATCTTAATCAACAATCCTTACTTTCTCTCCATTTCTAACTTTAAACGGATTTACTATAACCTCTGTTCCAACTGGAAGATCTAGTACTTCATAGCTATTTGCTGTTCTAGCTCCTACTTTGATCTTTTGTTTCTTTGCTTTTCCATTTTCATTAATATATACATAATGTTCCCCATTTTCCTCAATTACTGAGAAACTATTTATAAGAGGCACATCTGTTTTTGCTTCTCCACTTAACTCTACATCAGCTACAAATCCTGGTCTTAAATCATTTTTCTCTGTAACAAGTATCTCTACAGATATTACTTTATTACTTCCATAATTACTTGATACTGCTGTTGAAGAGGCTTTCTCAACTATCCCTTTATATCTTTTCTCTTCTGTTCCCTCTCTAGATATAACATAAGCTGAATCCCCTTTCTTTATACTTCCAACTTGATAAGTAGGTAGTTCTAATACAACTCTACTTTCACCAGGTACTGCAACAGAAACAATTCTTTGACCTGGAGCTACTGTTCCTCCAACTTTTACATCTATTCCTGTTACTATTCCTTCTACTTGTGAAATAAAAGGTTCTCTTAATTGTTTATCTCTTTGTTTTAAAGTATCATTAGTAAGTTTTAATTTTTCAAGTTCTGAATCTAATTTAGCTCTACTTATATTAAGTTCTCTTTTTAAACTTTCATATCCACTAACCATAAGTTGATACTTTTCTTTATTTAATGTTAAAGAAGTTTTCAGATCTTCTAATTCTGCTTCTGCTCTATTTGCAGCTGTATTCATTGCACTAGCTTCAGTTGCTGATACTCCATCATTAGATAGAAGTTTCATATATGTATCTGATTTCTTTCTAGCTATTCTATTTTCTTCTATTAGAACTGGTAGTTTTCTTTGGTCAGCTTTTATCTGTTCTTCTAAATTTTTTATTTCTAACTGTCTATTATCAAGTTCTAACTTCATACTTCCAGATTCTTGGTCTTTTATTTGAAGTTCAATATTCTTAATATCTAGTTCATTTATTTTAAGAGCATTTTCATTTTCAACTATACTTTGATTACTAAAAGACATTAACTCTGTTCCCTTTGAAATTTCTTCTCCTACTCTGATATATATATTTTCAACTATTGCTGCTGAATCAACATATATAGGCTTTACTTCTCCAGGAGTAACCATTCCAGTATAAACAGTAGTATCAGATAAATATCCTTTTTGAACACTAACTACTTTTACTTCTGTTGTTCCAAATACATTTAATTTATGTACTCCATAACCTGCAATTGCAATTCCTACTACTACAATTGCTGCTATTTTTATCATCTTTTTATTCATCTATTTTCTCCTAATTATCTATATAGGTTTTCATATCTTATTACAGCTAAAACTAAATCTCTTTGAGTTCTATAATATTGCTCTTGTGCATTTCTATAATTATCAACTGAGTTTAGATAATCAAATGTACTTAATAGTTCATTTTCATATCTCATACTATCAATATTTGTATTCTCTTTTAGTAAGTCAACTCTCTTTTTCATAGCTTGAACTTTTCCATATAGTGCTTCTACTGTATTAAGTTGATTTCTCATCTCTAAAGTTATACCTTTAATATTATCATCATACTTAATTTGAGCTTGCTCTAAAGCTTTCTTTTTAGATGCTATCTCATCTAAAGTTCCACCCCATTCAAATGTCCAACTAAATCCTAACTCAAATCTATCTTCGTCAATATCTCTACGTCCATCTTCTTTATCTCTTTCCCAGAAATCATGAACATATTTTGTATAAATACGTGGATATAACTCAGCTTGAGCTAATTTTACATTATATTCAGCTATATCTAAATTATGTTTCTCATTTTGTCCAAGTAGTGTATTTTCTACCTGTTTCTTCTCTCCATTTTTTACATTAGCCTTTGATGCTAAGTATAATTCTGGATCAAAATCTTTAAGATTTAAGTTATTATCAAGAGAATATCCTAGTATTTTATTTAATATCCCCATAGTATTTTCTTCCTCTTGTCTATTTTCAAGAATTAATACTTTACTATTTTCAATATCAGCTTCTATTTTTAAATATTCAGATTTTGGTACAAGTTTCCCATTACTATATAGATCCCAAACTCTTGCTTTTTGTTTTTCTAATAGTTTTATAGCTCTCTCTGTAATTTCTGTTTGTTTCTGAGCATTTAAAACTGCAAAATATGCTGCAACTGCATCTTCTTGTGCATTTATCTCTGTTAATATCTCTTGATTTTCAGATTTAGCTAATTGAGATTTTAAAGTTTTGTATCCATAAATACTTTTTCCACCTTCAAAAACATTCATTGATACTTCTAAACTTTTAACTCCAAGTCCATATTTTTTTACTACATCCCACTCATCTGAATCATCTAAAGTTATTGGAGGTAATACATAGTTTTTCCAAGCCTTATCCTTTTGTTTTCTCATCTCTTCTGTACTAATTTTTTGAATCTTCACACTTGGATTTGAAGTTTTAGCTCTATCTAATATCTCATTTAGTCCTAGAGTTTCTGCTCCAAAGCTTGCTCCACAAACTGCTAAAAAAGCTGTTATTCCCACTAATTTTCTTAAATCCATTTCTCTCTCCTTTTAGTTTCAATATATCTTCATTATTTATTATTTTTCTTGGATTTATCTCTGTAAGAAGTTGAAAATATTCATTTCCTACAACTAATTTTAATTTATCTAATTTTTCCTTTATATTATAATCTCTTTTTCCATATTTATGAGTATCTGTAGCTATTATATCTATATATCTATTTTCTAGTAGATATTTAGCTTTAGGTAAATCACCAACTGCTGATCTTAAATTCATTTGAAGAACTACTCCCATTTTAGAAAGTTCTATTAACTCCTCCACCCTTATTTGATTGTATCTTTCTACATGGGCAAATATTGGAGTTATCCCTTTTCTTAATAGTTCTCGAAAAAAATCTTTACAAACAGAATAGATTATATTAGATTTAATCTCTACTAAAAAATATCTACTATTATTTATCCTATTTATTCTCTCTCTATGAGAAGAATACTCAGAATCTAAATTAAATTCATTTCCTAAATATATATTTACTGGTATTTCTAATCTCTTTATTTCCTCTTTTAAAAGATAAAAGTTATCTAAATAACTTTTATTTTCATAAAGTCCTATATAATAATGCGAAGAACAGACAATATCTGTATATCCTACTGACACTGCCTGTTTTAAAAGTTCTATACTTTCCCCTATATCTTTTGCTCCATCATCTACTCCAAAAAGTATATGAGAGTGTATATCTACCATTTCTTCACCTATCTTCTTCTCTTAATATCTCCACTTAAATGCTTCTTATATGCTTCTTTTACTCTATCTATAAAAGCTTCAAATCTATTCTTAGGTCTTCTTACTTTTCTTTTCTTCTTAATTCCTGCATCATCATTGTAATACTCTTCATAGTAAGTATAGTAGTTTGTATAATATCCATAGTTTCCATAAGACATACCTCTCTTATCTACACCATTTACTATAAATCCATATATATTAGCTCCTGCATTATCTAACATCTCTTTTGTAAACTCTAACTCTCTTTTAGCTACTTGATCATAACCTACTACTACTACTACTCCATCTACTGCTTTAGAAAGTATTGCAGCATCAGAAGCTACTGCTAATGGTGGAGTATCTAAGATAATAGTATCATATCTATCTCTTAACTCTTTTAGCATATTTCTTACTTTATCTCTTAAAAATAGTTCTGTAACATTATGTTTCATATTCTTTGTAGGTAAAAGGTCTAAATTTGGAATAATATCTCTCATTATTAAAGAATCTACTGGAGTATCATGAGTTAAGAAACTTTCTAATCCTTTCTCTATCTTTATTCCAAAACTTTCATGTGCTCTAGGTCTTCTAATATCACAATCTATTAATAATACTCTTTTATGAGCTATTGCTAAACTTGCAGCATAGTTAGAAGCTACAAATGATTTTCCCTCTGCTGGAATTGAACTTGTAAAAAGAAGAGTTTTCCCCTCTTGCTTCTCTCTTAAAAAAGCTAAGTTAGTTCTTAAAGTTCTAAAAGCCTCTGTTATCTGTAAATTATTATCTGTTACAAAAAATATACTTCTATGACTCATAACTCTCTTCTCCTTTCTTAGCTACTTCAATTTCAGGTATCATTCCTAGCATTTTTACACCTAATACCTTTTCTATATCATTAGATTTTCTAAGTTTTCTATGTAATAACTCTATAAGAGCTGCTACTCCACAACCTAATCCTAAACCTAAAATTATAGAAGCTATAATTATTACTCCTCTATTTTTAGGTAATTGATAAGGTGCTGTTGCATTTTCTAATATAGATATATTTCTTAATCTAACAACTTGAGCTATCTTGTAAATAAACTCATTTGCAATCTCATTTATAACAGGAACTGTAAGTTGTGGCTCACTATTTTTATATGAAATCTTTAAAAAACTTGTTCCTGATACAGGTGAAATTGTAACTTTACTAGCTAATCCTTCTGGAGAATCTGGTAAATCATATTTACTTATTACTCTAGCCATAATATCCTTACTTTTAGCAAGTTGTGTATAAGTAACTATAAGGTTATTACTTACTTCTAAGTTTGCTCCACCCATAGTTGTAGTTTCTTCTGGATTTGTTACCATCATTGTAACTGTTGCTGTATAAACAGTTGGTCTAGTTGCAGCAAAAAATACACCAGCTAATACTATTGGAATTGTTATTAAAACTATCAATTTCCAACGTCTAATAGTGGCAAAAATAAGATCGACTAGATCTAATCCACCATCCTCTTCATCATCATAGTAATCTCTTTGATCATACTCATGTCTCATCTAACTTTTTCTCCTTATATAATAATAAATTTTATTGACAATAATATTCCTTATTATTATACGTCATTTTACTAAATATTCCAAATATTTTTTATTATTTTATTTTATCATCTTAATCTAATTTTAATGTTTTTAGATAATTTTTTAATTCTTCCTTTGTCTCACTATTCTTTAATCCAAACTCTATATTTGCCTTTAAAAGTCCAAACTTATTTCCTATATCATATCTTTTACCTTGAAACTCATAAGCAACTACTTTTTCTCCACCTTGAAGCATTTTTAAAATTGCATCTGTAAGTTGAATCTCTCCACCTTTTCCTGCCTTTGTTTCCTCAAGATAATCAAAGATTTTTCCATCTAATAGATATCTTCCTAAACAAGCTAATCTTGAAGGTGCTTCCTCTTTTGATGGTTTTTCTACAAAGTCACTTATTGCAACTGTATTTTCATCCAAGTTCTCAGTAGGCTTAACAATACCATACTTAGATACATCTTCTAAAGCTACCTCTTGACACCCTACAATACTTGCACCATATTTCTCATAGTTTTCTATTAATTGTTTAGCCACTGGTCTCTCTGGATTATATACAATATCATCACCAAGAGCTATTACAAAAGGTTCATCTCCTATAAAAGGTTTAGCTTTTAGAATGGCATGTCCTAATCCTAACGGATGATTTTGTCTTACATAGAAAATATTTGCCATTGATGAAAGTTTTTCAACTTTTTCAAGAAGTCCTGTTTTATTTTCTTTTTTTAAAGTATTTTCTAATTCATATGAAAAATCAAAGTGATCTTCAATACTATTTTTATTTCTTCCAGTTACTATTACTATATCTGTTATTCCAGATTCAACAAGCTCTTCTACTATATATTGCAGTGATGGTTTATCAACTATTACAAGCATCTCTTTAGGTTGAGCCTTTGTTGCTGGTAGCACTCTTGTTCCCAATCCAGCTGCTGGTATTACTGCTTTTGTTACTTTTTTCATTTTTGCCTCCTCAAGATTAAACTTTTTATATGACTATATGATATAGCTAATATCGCTCCTATAACTCCTCCTAGAGTATTATATACTATATCTGATAATTGAAATGTTCCCAATGTAAAAATAAGTTGTAATAATTCTATAAAAAGAGAAAATTTAAAAGAAATTACTCCTATCTCTTTAAATAACTTTAATTTTCTTTCATTTAAGTTATAAAAACCTAATAGTAAAAAGAAAGAGAAAGGAATAAAAAACAGTATATTTTCTATTGCTTGAACCTTATTCCAAGTATCCTTTACTAAAAATAGCCAACCACCTTTAAAAGTATATTCAAAACTATTTATTCTCCCTATATCTCTACTTATCAAAGTTTTATCTAAAATAAAATAGAAATATGTAAAAAATAGAACTTTCCATTTATATGAATAATCTTTAAGAAATTTATCTTTAATTTCAAAAATAAACTTTTTAAATCCTATTTTCTCTGAAATATATATTATAAGAGCAGTAAAAATAAGGAATATGATTGATGAATTTCCATATTCTTTAATACTTATATTTATATGGTGTATTATCATATTTAATACTGCTGACATAAATGCTCCTTAATATAAACCTAAAAATCTAGAAAATTTCTTACCTAATATCTTTCTTCCAAGTATAATGCACATACAATTTATTAAAATTAAAATAATCGTATTTAATGGAAAAACTATATTTCTCCAATAAAAAATAAATTTATTAAAAATATCTAAGATTAAAATATGTGATAAATATATCCCAAAGGACATACCACCTATTTCAATTAAATAATTTTTCCATCTTTTATCTTCTATTTCTTTACCATTACTTAGCCAAAAAAAAGTCAGAAACAATATTAAAATATTTGAAATCATTGAAGTATATTTTAACTGTGTGGTTGCCATTCCATAATACCCTAACTTATTCCAAAATATTCCTTCAAATATTTGTAAAACTAAACTTATTACCACTACTATTTTTATATTTTTTATATTCTTTATTACTATCTGATTATTACCTAAAGTTATTCCTAGATAATAATAAACAAACCAGATAATAAAATTATTTGCATTTAGTGGAAAAGGAATCTCTTTTTTTAAAATAATCACAATTAAATAATAAATTAACATAAATACTGGAGTTATTATAAATCCAATATTTTTATATTTGCTTTTTACTAATTTTATTACAAATGGAGTTATTAAAACTAATTGTATATAGACCAAAATATAATAATATATTCCACAATTTGTTCCTGCTAAAATTTTAATAAAAAATTTTTTATAATTACTATACGCTATAGTATATATAATTGACCATATTATGTATGGAATCATAACTCTAAATATCCTTTTTTTATTAAATATACATATAGTTAAATTTTTATCTTCTATTTTAGTTAAATACCCTGATAAAAAAATAAACATAGCAACAGCAAAATTTATAAACGGTCTAATTATAACACCTATGTTCCCCCCCCCGTACAGTATGAATAGCAACAACTGCTATTATAGCTATTCCTCTCAGTAATTGAATTTTTTTATCTTTCATTCTTACCTCTTTAATATCCTAACTATTAGATTTAAAATCTCTGTTTTTTCTTCTTTATTCATTCCCATTGACCACATTAAAATTGCATATATAACTACATATATACTTCCTTTTAAAATAAAAGTTGCTATTCTATATTCATTAATAAAATGATTTAAGACATGCCCTATAATCATCGTAATTACAACTGATATACTCATCTTAAAAATATTTGCCCAAAATAATGGAATATCTATATCAACTCTTTTCCAATAATATATATTTATAATTATTATATTACCTAAAGTAAATGATATTCCTGTTGCAATAGCACAACCTATTGCTCCATAATTTTTTACTAACAAAATACTAACTACTATATTTAAAATAGCAATAAAAAAATATACTACTGACCTGAATTGATGTTGATTTCTTGCCTGCATTATTGCTATGCCTGTATTTTGAATCAAAGGTATTGTTAATGGAATCATTATCCATAATGCTATTTTGTACACCTCTGTATATCCATTTCCAAGCCAAAGATATATAAATTCATTTCCAAAAATTATAAATCCTGATGAGATTAAACCTAATAATATATACTGTATTCTTCCTATTCTAATAAACATATCAGAAAGATGATTATATTTTTCTTCTACTACTAATTTATTTATTCTTGGAAAAAGTACCCCTGATATAGCTGTTGATAAACTCATATAAATATTATTAAAAACAGAAGCTATTGAGTAGATTCCTACTGCCAAAGGACCAATAAATTTCCCTATAATAATTCTATCTGTTCCCCAATAAACTCTATCAATTATAATATTTAAAAATATATAAAATGAGTATTTAGAAATATCTTTTAAAATTTCAAAATCAAAATTTTTAAACTTTAATCTCATTCCTATTTTAAAAGCATAAATAATATCAAAAATATTAGTAATTAAACCTAAAATTATAGTTACTGATACTACTGCAACTATTCCAAAACCATTTACCATTAAAATAGCTCCAGCTATAGGAGTTATTATCATTCTTAACAATCCTAATACTCTTTGATATAAAAATCTCTCTCTTGAACTTATATTTGTTGAAAATACACTAACTGGAAAAGACACAGCAGTTCCTATCATTGTTATCACAAACACTTTTTTAGTCTTTATTAACTCTTCTACTGTAAATTTTTCAGCAAACATATTAGGAAGAGCATAGTAAATATATACTCCTATAAAGATACTTATCAACATTATTATTGAGAAAATTACTAGAAACATTCCATTTAAAGATTTTTCTTCCTCTATCTTCCCCGCTGTCCTATATCTTACAGTATATCTAACCATTGCACTTCCTAGTCCAAGATTTAACATGCCTATATATCCCATAATAGATTGAACTAGTGAATTTATACCATAATCTGTTGTCCCTAGATATCTCATATACATTGGAGTATAAAAAATACTAATAAGAGAGTTTAATATAATAGAAAGAACTGATAAAATAGATCCTATTTTTAATTCACTTTTCATTGATTTAAACTCCTTTTAATATTTTAAATATTCTACGTTTAATAAAACCTAAAACTCTTCTAGGAAAATTTATTATCTTAGATATTTTAGATGGATATGGAAAATATTTTTTATGTAACATTATAAAATCTTTTTTTGAAAAATCTTTAAAAAACTTTTCTCTTTTTTCTTTGTTTAACTTATGATTATATATACAAGGATTTCCTCTACGAGCTATTTCAAACTCTGTTTTTTTATATTCTATCCTGTCTTTTATCTTTTCAAACAGTTCTTTTCCTTTTTTACTATTAAGAGTTACAACTGATGTTCCATTTACATTCTTTAACTCTTGAGGTACTCCCCAAAAATCTCCTAAAGTTATATCTGCAAATCTTGGCATTGTTCTAAATTCACAATTATAACAAGGAGAGTTTAAATAAACATCTGCTAAAAATCCTTTAAACCATATATCTTGCCCATGTAAATGTTCTTGTATTACTTTTTCGTTTTCTTTATAAGTTATGCTATAATTTTCCCAACCTGTTTCTTTATTTCTAAAATTAACTTCGATTTTTCTATAATCACTTTTTAAAACTTCATTTACATACTTTTTATAAGTATTATATGATGGTATTCCATGACACACTACATCTACTGTTACTAAGTTTTTATGTTGAATTATTGTATTAAGAGCTGCTACTTCACAAGGAGTTCCAACAAATAAAACTTTTTTTCCTTCTTTTAGAAACTCTTTTACCTTTATATAAGAATTATCTATTTTACTTTGAAGATATTTAGATTTTTGTAGCTTTTTAAGATCATTTAAATTATTAATTGAAGTATGTGCTATCTCTCCATTTTCCCACTTTGCTCCAAAAACAATACCATTATCTTCTAAATATACTTTTGCAAGTTCTGAAAATATTCCTCCAGAAGAACTTTCTTTTACAATATTTTCATCTTTTGACCAGCATGAGTAAACTTCTAAATCTTCTTTTTGGTTATTGTTTACTTTCTTTATTACTGGACATCCCTCTTGACAATATCCACAATGAACACATTCATTAGTTATAAATGGCTTATAAAAACCTTCATCAGTTATTTTAAATTCAATTGCTCCATGCACAGGACAAGTATTTAAACAACCATAACATCCTGTACACCTATCATAACCTATAGTTTCTATCGCTGATTGTTTCATTAATCCTCCAAAGCTTTCTTTAAAAACTCCATAGAATATTTTCTATGAACTTCTAATTCTAGATCTATTTTTTCATAATTTATCTTTTTTGATATTGATTTTTTTTCTATAGCTTCCTCTAATGTATTTACAATATATTTATCGACATTATATCTTTTAGCTAAATCTATAAATCTTGGAGCTCTATTTATTTCAGTATAGTATGCTAAAAATGGTTTGTGAAACTTCATAGAAAATAAAGCTCCATGATATGAATCTGTATAAACAAATTCAGCATTATTTATTAAATTGAGCCATTCTTCAGGACTCGCATCATACAATACTTCATCTGCCCAAGGATAAAATCTTAAATTTCCACTATTAGCAAAAGGAATACCTATTGCTATAACTTTTATGTTCCCAAATATTTCCTTTATCTTTTTAATTGCTTTATCATTTCCTTCTTTTATATCTTCACCTAAAATATAAGTTAATATATATTTTTCTTTCTTAATTTTATCATTTAAAAATTCTTTATAATCATACAAAATACTAGGATCACAAACAACATCAGGAGAATCTCCTATAAGCCTCTCTACAAAACTTCTTGTATGCTCATTCCTAACAGAAATTTTATAAAATTTTTTTAAAGAAGTTACTAAATACTCTCTATCCTCTTCTTTAAAAAAATCCTTTCCTGAACAAGCTGCATAGCTTATTTTTTTTATTTTATTCTCATTTACCTCATTTAAAAAATAAATTTTTTCTCCACTCCATACTTGATCACTTCCAACAATGATTGTATTTATATCATTTCCTTTTATTAATTCTTTTAAATTGTCACTACCTTTTGTTATTTTTAAATTTTTTTCTCTAAAATCATCAAATTTTTTTATAATACTATCTACATATCTTAATTTTATCCAAAATTTTTTTAGATTTTCAAATTTAAATGTTTTTAAAATATTTTTTCTTATTCCACTTCCTGAAATATATTTATTTCTTTTACAATACATATTTTCTGACATATAATTTATAATTTTAACTTCAAATCCTATTTCTTTTAAAACTTTATATAAACCAATACATTGTAATGTTCCACCATAATTTGTTCCATAACTATAAGTTAAAATTCCTATTTTTTTCATTTTTCTCCTCTTTTAATTTTTTTATCCACTATTTTTACTACATTAAAATTTTTAATAATAATTCTATATAACACCTAATTTCTTACCAAATATTAAACTAGTAATTTATCCCATTCTTTTTTTATTACTTCAGGACTATGTCTCTTTCCTAACTTTTTACTATTCTCTGAATAATATTCATAATTATCATATATTTTTCTTACTGCTTCTACAAATTTATTTTCATCCCATTTTTTCTCCAAAAGGATTCCATTATCTATTACTATATCTTGTGCTGCATCAAATGTATTTCTTAATACTATTGGTAATCCTCTTCTCATTGCTTCAATATTTACAATTCCATAAGCTTCATAATCACTTGTCATTATAAAAATTCCTGATTCATCTAATTTTTCCTGTACTTTATTTGTTCCACCTTTAAAATTTACATTAGTTATTTTTTCTTTTTCCATAATTTCTTGTAAAAATTCCATGTCTTTTTGATTATAAATATCTCCATAAATATTTAAAGTAAAATCTGGTAATTTTTTCATTGCTCTTATTGCTAAATCAAGTCTCTTTGAATTGTTGTCAACTCTTCCTATCATTATTAAATTTTTATTTTTTTCTTTTCTTCCTTCTAATATAGAAATAATCGAAGAATGTCTTATCACTTTTATTTGTTCATCTTTTAATTCAAACTTTGCCTGAAATTTTTTTACATCATATGGTGATAATACAACTAAAATATCCAGAGTTTTTATTATATTAATATATTTCTTGTTATTTTCACAATAACTTTTAATAAAATGTTCAAAACTTGTATGCTGAACTAATATTTTTTTTGCTTTTATATCCTTTAAAAGATATATTTCTTGCGGAAAGGAAAAAATAATTATCTTTTCTAATTCTTGTTTCACTTTTTTTAAAGTTAACTTTTCTCTTAACTGATTTTTTAAAATTTTATTTATTAATCTAAAAAATATATTTTTGCTTCCAATTTCAATTATATCACTAACTTCATATAGTTTAGGTTTATTTATTAAATTAGTAATCATTATCCATTCTTTAGGATAAAATTTTTTTAATGTTCTATTAAAAGTTTCTATTCCGCCTTGTGTTCTTGGATCAGCAAACAATGTCATCGATATTATTTTTTTCATTTTTTTCCTTTCTTTATAAAATTTTTTTTATAAACTTTATGATTGATTTAGAATTAAAAATTTTAATTATATCAAAAAGAAATATTTGTTTTAATTTCTCTCCTTCATTTTTTTTTAAAATAAATTTTTCTTTTTTTATTTCAAATAAAAAAAGATCATATATTTTTTCACTTTCTTCTTTATTTTTAAAAATAGAATACTGCATTGAAAATATTTTTTCTTTTTTTAATTTTAAACAAATTTTTTTATCTCTATTTTTATAAAAGTTTTCTAAATTATTAAATACTTGTACTGTTTGACAAAAATTTTTCTCGATATTTTGTATATTATTAGAAGCACTATTATTTCTTTGAACATAATGATAATATGATTTATTTATTTTTCCTATTCTTTTAAAGTAAAATGCTAATTTTAGTATTACTTCATAATCTTCCATAAATGAAATTTTTTCATTATAAAATATATTATTTTCCTTATAAATACTGGTTTTTATTAATTTATTCCAAGTATATCCTTCTACTCTTAACTTTTTATTAAAAAATAATTCTCTATATTCTTCACCAGAAATAACTATATTATCTTTTATTTTTAATTCTTCTATTATTTCTATCCTATTTTGATAATCAAAAATTATATCTGAAATTATTAAATCTAAATTATCTGTTTTAGCTTTTAAATACATTTCCTCTAAAAAATTTTGCTCTATCCAGTCATCACTATCAATATTTAAACAGTATTTTCCTTTAGCAATTTTTAAGGCTGCATTTCTTGCGCTTGAAACACCTTTATTTTCTTTATCTATTATTATTATTCTCTCGTCTTTCTTTTGAAATTCCTTTAATATATCTAAACTATTATCTGTTGAACCATCATTTACACATATTATTTCAATTTCTTTTAAAGATTGATTTATTATTGAGTTTAAGCATTTTTCTAAATATTTACTTGTATTGTATACTGGAATCATTACACTTATTTTTATATCTTTATCTTCCATTTAACTTCCTTTCTTCAAGAGTGAAATTACTTTTGAAAATTCTAAAACTTTATTTAATTTAATAGCCATATAATAAACTAATATTTTTTTATTTTTAAATATTAAGTTTTTATTTATATTTTTTACTTCAGAATTATTTTTAAAATTTATTTTCTTCCTTAAAATTTCATCATTATCTATTCTTGCCAATAAAATTAACGAAACACTATAAATAAACTGAATTTTATATAAATAAAAAATTTCTAACTTACTATTAAAATTATTTTTTATATAATTTTCTATATTCTTTAATACTTGATATAATTGTTCAATAGATTCTTCTTTTATTTTCTTAGTTACTGAATCTTCTCTTTGATAATAATTATATAAATCATCTTCTATTTTTGATACCTTATTAACATATAAAAAAATCTTATATAAAAATTCAACATCCTCACAAAATGAATAATTTGGAAATTTTATATTATTTTTTAATATTATCTCTTTTTTATATAACTTATTCCATACAACTGGCATTGCTAAAATTCCTAATATTTTTTCTGGAGTTTTATTTAATTCGATTTTATTAAAAAAATATGTATTTATCTTTTTATTCTTACTTGCATCATCATATACCATTTTAGGATTACACATTGACACATCAGAATTATTTTCTATTAAATTATTATATAACTTTTCTAAAAAGTCCTCTTCATACCAATCATCACTATCTAAAAAAGATATATATTTACCATTAGAAATCTCTATTCCATCATTTCTAGCAGCTCCACTACCTGCATTTTTTTTATCTATTACTTTTATTCTTTTATCTTTTTTTCTATATTTCTCTAATATTTCTAAAGAATTATCTGTCGAACCATCATTTATAAAAATAGCTTCTATATTTTTATAAGTTTGATTTAATATAGAATCAATACATTTCGGAAGATATTTTTCCATATTATATACTGGTACAATTACTGATATTATTTCTTTTTCCATTTTTATATCCCCTATTTTAATACTTCTTTCCATTTTTTTATAATATTATCTAGTTTAAATCTTTTTGAATTTTCGTAAGCTTTTAATGAAAACTTTTGTATTTTTTCTCTATTTTGAGATAGTTCTAAGAATCTATTAATAAATTCCTCACTATTATCATTCTCTATTAAATATCCATCTTCTCCATCATTTACTATATCCTTTGGTCCTGTTTTTATATCATAACTTATAATAGGTAATCCAAAGCTTTGTGCCTCAATTAAAGTCATTGGAAGCCCTTCAAATCTTGAAGTCATCAAATAAATAGATGCTTTTTCATAATATTCTTTTATATTTTTAGTATTCTCTACAAAAATTACTCTTTCAAGTTTTAAATTATCTTTTTGATTTAAAAGTTTTTCTCTATCTTCACCAGAACCAATTATATATAGCTCCCATTTACTATCCTTTTCTTCTATTTTTTTCCAAATATCTAATAATTTATCAAATCCTTTTTGAGCTGTAAGCCTTCCTATTGCTACCGCTATTTTAGATTCACATAAACTTTTCTTCTCATTTGGATATGGAGTAGGATTGTAGATATAATCTATTTTAGATTTTACATCTAAGTTTTCTAAAAAAGCTTCTCTATCCTCATTAGTAAGAGTTATTATTCTATCAGCATATTTTCCAGCTAAAATTCTTCCTAATTTTCTTCTTTTTACTCCTAAATCTGAATAAAAATTAAAATGCTCCCAAGATATTACTTTTGTTCTTAATCCTATTGTAGCTGGAATTGAGAAAAAAGAGTGAATTGTATCTATATCTATAATATAGTCAAAATCATACTCCTTTATTTTTTGTCTTAATTTATATGCTGCTGTTAAATTAAATTTTAATCCTCCACAACTTTTATATAATCTATCCAGTTTTATTTTAGGGTTTAATTGAAAAAAACTCTTTTCTCCACCTATACAACTAATTATTGTAATATCATACCCTAATTCTACCAGTCTATTAGCTATTATACTTGTTACTCTTTCTGTTCCACCACTATTTTCAAAATTTGCACTAAAAAAACATATTTTTTTCATACTTTCCTCTTTTAAGCTTTATTATATAGTTCTATATATCTATTCTCTAAATTTTTAGCATTCTCTGTCATATCATATCCATGAACTCTTAAACTATCTATAGTATCTTTTCTAATATACTCTCTATTTTTCTCAATTATCTCTGCCCATTCTTTTGAAGATTTATCTAAACTAATAAACTCTGTAAGCCCACACTCTAAATCTATCTCTTTAGTTACTGTATCAGATATAAAGCATTTAAGTCCTGCTCCTTGAGCTTCTACTAAAGTTACTGGAAGTCCTTCATGAAAGGATGGTAATAAAAATATATCCATAGCTTGTAAAATCTCATTTACATCTTTTCTTACTCCCAATACTTTTACATTTTCTTTTAATTTTAATTCTTCAATTTTATTAATTACTTCTTTTTCTAATTCACCATTTCCAATTAATAGAAGTTTATATTCTTTATTTCTATCTACTAATTTTCTAAATATCTCTAATAAAAACATATGATTTTTTTGTAAAACAAATCTTCCTATATGACCTATAACTATATCTTTTTCATTTAATTCTAGTTCTTGCCTTTTAATTTTTCTTATCTCTTGATTATATAAGTATTTTTTTACTTCTATACCATTATTAATAACTTCAAAATTAGATTTCTTACCATACATCCATTCACCAGCTATTTTTGAACAAGCATACTTCTCAGTTGCGTATCTATTTATTTTTGACAAATAATAATTTTTATATAGTTTTCCTATAAATGAATTGTATTTAGGGTAAGCATTATGGCTATGAGAAATTCTTACTTTTATTCCCTCTTCTTTAGCTATTTTTAATACTAAACCATTAAGTTCATCTCTATGACAGTGAATAACTCCATATTCTTTGTGGTTTCTAAAAAATTCTCTTACATTTTTTATATAATTCATATGTCCAGATTTTGTTATATGGGGAATTTTAAAAACTTTTCCTCCTAAATTTCTTATTTCATTTTCAAATATAGCCTCAATATCATTATGAATAAAAAAATCAAATTGAACTTTTTCTCTATCAATATTTCTATAAATATTCATTAGGAAATTTTCAATTCCTCCCATATTCATACCACCAACAATCTGTAAAATTCTAATTGGCATCATTTAAATCTCTCCCTATTCTTTTTCTGTATCTGTTAACTTAAATTTATATGAACCACTCCTAATCCTTTGTAGTATAATAATTTGTCCAGAATTATTTTTCCTCCCTCGTTTTTGAGGAATACAATAAGAAAAGGAGCAGTTACTAACTATGATTAATAATATTATTTGTCCTAAATGTTTTTCTAATGATCTTTATCGTTATGGTAAAGATAAAGATGGCTTCCAAAAATATCAATGTAAATCTCATGGTTGTTTACACCAATTTACACCTGCTAAACCTAAGAAGATTCCTTCTTCTAAATATCCTAAATGCCCTGTATGTGGAGCTTCCACATATTTACACCATGATTATGAATTTTATTCTAGATTTACTTGTAACTCTAAAAAATGTAATCATCATTTTAGTGTTATTAAACCTTCTATTTTCTTAAAAGAAGCAGCTAAATTACCAAATGCCATTAATCTTAAAAGATTAAGAACTAACATTAATTTAGTTATTGAAGCACTTTTTATGTATTTTGGTGGCGCTTGTTCTACTAGATATATCGCTAAACATTTTGCTGATATTAAATCCTTTAAGATTTCACATGTTGCTATTTACAAGTGGATTAAAGGCTTTGGTGCTATATTTAAAGAGCTTACAGAAAAATATATTCCTAAAGATTTAAACCTATCTGATGAATGGCATGT